>ERZ808054.31-NODE-31-length-185011-cov-10.000589_pt1 | contig 185011 bp, 198 predicted proteins | sample MGYA00380201_ERZ808054 | MGnify/ENA primary metagenome ERZ808054 (study PRJEB31490, sample SAMN06133419) | mouse gut metagenome | isolation source: Z5_2 | host: mice | place: China: Chengdu | collected 2015-05 ...
TCGTCTTATCAGCGTGCCCGTCTCCGGCGGGCTATTTTAATTCAAGATTCCTCCGGCAGGAGGAATTTCCTATTATATGAAAAAGAAAATACTACTTTTGAGGAAAAAAGTAGTATTTTTCGTAGTAGTACCCATTATTTTCAAAAATCTGCATTTCACCGCATCTTTTTAGCGAAGGGGATTTTTATAAAATTCCTGGAAGTCTGTATAGCCTTCCTTCATAAGCTGTTCCTTCTGGAATTTCTTGTTCTTGTTCATTCTGACCACCAGCACCTGCTTTCCTTCGCCGCGTTCTTTCTGTGCCTGGGCAATCACTTTGCAGAGTGCTTCCCCCGGAAGTCCTTTTTCCAAAAGATACGCAACCCTGGCCGGCTGGGAGGGCACCTTGAACCCATTCTCCATAAGCAGCAGGATGATCCGTTCAAATCCAATGGAAAAACCGCATGCCGGAACGTCATTTCCGGTGAACTTTCCCACCATTTTGTCATATCTTCCACCGCCGCCGCAGCTTCCGCCAAATTCAGGCATTGCAATCTCAAATATGGTACCCGTATAGTAAGACATTCCGCGCACCAGCGTGGGATCAAACACAAGTTCAAAATCAGAGCACTGGGTTGCACGCACACTTTCCATGATTTCCTGAAGGCTGACCCTCACATCTTCCTCCAGATAATCCCCTAACTCTTTCGCAAGAAAGCTAAGCCCGTCCCCGGCGTTTTCCATCCCTTTAAATAAAGCAAGGTACTTATCCACGCTTTCCTTGGCAAATCCATTTTTTATAAGTTCTTCTTCCACGCCGTTTAGCCCGATCTTGTCCATCTTATCGAGTGTAATGAAAACGCTGTCATAGCTTTCTTCTGCAAACCCACTGTACGCTGCCATCGCCTTTAAAATTCTTCTCTCATTGATCCTGATCTGAAAATTCTTAAATCCAAGTTTTCCCAACGTGGTGGTGGTTGCCAGTATCAGCTCTATTTCCGCAAGGTTAGATGGTTCCCCAAGAATATCTATATCACACTGCATGAACTGACGGTAACGCCCTCTCTGGGGTCTGTCTGCCCTCCACACATTTCCCATCTGAAGCGCCTTAAAAGGATTTGGCAGCTCATTTGCATGATTGGAGTAAAATCTCACAAGAGGCACCGTCAGATCATAACGGAGCCCTCCGTCCACCAGCTCCTTCTCGCTTTCCGCAGTCTCTAGATTCAGCTTTTCTCCTCTTTTCAGAATCTTAAAAATCAGCTTCTCATTCTCGCCCCCCTGCTTATTGCTTAGATTCTCAATATTTTCCACACAAGGCGTCTCAATGGACGTAAACCCAAATGCCGCGTAGGTTTCCTTTATCACGCTGATCACATAATCACGAATCTGCATCTCCTCAGGAAGAATATCCTTCATGCCGGTGACCGGCTTTTTACTCAATGCCATCTTTTATACTCCTATCTTTTTCCTTCTGTTTATCAATTACATCCCTTGCAATTTTACACTTTTTCGCCCTATAATGCAAGCATCCATTCTGGCAATAAAAATGCAAGCGCCTTTTAATGTCCGTAAAATCCGTCCTGCATTCACCTGCATTTGCGGACTGAACTGTTGCTTGCAATTCGCATTTTGGTATATTATAATGTACGGGATTACTCAAGGAGGAAAAATCATGTCATTTGAATTTATAAAGAAACTGCCCACGCCAGATGAAATCAGAATCCAATTTGCCGTTCCTTCTGATCTGGTGAAAGTAAAAGAAGAAAAAGACAGAGAGATTCGTGACGTCATCACTGGAAAGAGCAAAAAGTTCCTTGTGATTATTGGTCCCTGTTCTGCTGATAATGAAGATGCTGTATGTGATTATGTGACCCGTCTTGCAAAGGTCAATGAAAAAGTTAAGGATAAGTTAATCCTGATTCCCCGTATTTATACCAATAAACCCAGGACAACTGGGGAAGGATACAAGGGCATCGTACACCAGCCTGACCCGGAACAAAAGCCAGATTTCCTTGCAGGTCTGATTGCTATGCGCAAGATGCACATCCGTGCCATTGCCGAATCCGGTCTTACCGCTGCTGATGAGATGCTTTACCCCGAAAACTGGGGCTATGTATCGGACATCCTGTCCTATGTGGCAATCGGCGCACGCTCTGTGGAGGATCAGCAGCACAGAATTGTTGTCAGCGGATTCGACATCCCTGCCGGCATGAAAAATCCCACCAGTGGAAATCTAACCGTTATGCTCAATTCCGTATACGCATCCCAGCACGCCCACTCCTTTATCTACAGAGGATGGGAGGTTAAAACCAACGGCAATGAACTTGCCCATACCGTCTTAAGGGGGGCAACCAACAAGCATGGAGGTAATCTTCCCAATTATCATTATGAAGATTTGAATCTCCTCCTCACTTTGTATAATGAACGTGATTTAAAAAATCCTGCCGCTATCATTGATACAAACCACAGCAACTCTAACAAAGACTTTAAACAACAAATCCGCATTGTAAAGGAGGTTATGCACAGCCGAAAACTGAATGCTGATATTCACAAACTGGTGAAGGGCGTTATGGTGGAAAGCTACATTGAAGAAGGCTGTCAGAAAGTGGGCGGCGGCATCTATGGAAAATCCATTACAGATCCTTGCCTTGGCTGGAAAGATACCGAACAGCTGATTTACGATATTGCAGAATATGAATAAAGAATGCCGCGCAGCGCGCGGCATTCTTTATTCTGACTGGACTTTTAACCTCTCGGATGAGACTTGGCGTATACGTCTCGTATTCTGTTATGATTCATGTTCGCATAAATCTGTGTTGTCGAAATATCCGAATGCCCAAGCATCTCCTGCACGCTGCGCAGATCTGCACCGTTTTCTACCAGATGTGCTGCAAAAGAGTGGCGCAGTGTATGCGGTGTAATTTCTTCCGTAATTCCTGCTTTTTTTGCATAAAATTTAATTAATTTCCAAAAACCCTGACGGCTCATAGGCTGACCTGAACAATTTACAAACAAATACTCCGAATCTCTATCCGAAATCATGGCTGCACGTGTCCCCCCCAGATACCGCACGAGTGCACTCTTTGCTTCATTGCCAAAAGGAATCACTCTCTCCTTTCCGGCATCCTTGCAGATCAGATATCCCATATGAAGATTTACATCCTTTTGTTTTAGCGTAATTAATTCCGTGACTCGGATTCCCGTGGCATATAAAAGCTCTAACATCGCTTTATCACGGATTTCCTTATGCGTATCACCTGCTGGCTGCTCTAATAACCGGACGATTTCTTCAGTGGAAAGAATTTCCGGCATTTTCTTTTCTATTTTGGGCGCATGAAGCATTTCTGCAACATCTTCTCCCACCATTCCTTCTTTATACATGTAATGATAAAAAGTCTTCAATGACGCAACATTCCTTGATATCGTAGCGGACGAGAATTTATTCTTTTCTAAGTATAATATGTAGGAATTTAAGTTCGTGGATGTAATTTTTCGCACATCTCGAATACCTTGCTCCTCCATATAGTTCCTTACTTTTATCAAGTCTCTGCGGTAAGACATTTCTGTATTCTCAGAAGTTTTCCTGATATTATGTAAATAAACTATAAACGCATTGATTTCTGCTTCCATCTAAAATACGCTTCTCCCTCACCAATTCCCGTTTACATAAACTGGGTCTAGTTATCATTATAATCAGAAAAAGTAAGAAAATCAAATGCATTTTTTGTCTTATTTACAAGCATTTTTAATAATTTCTGTAAAAAACACCAGATATCGCAAATGCTAAATTATGTTAATACTATATATTGTAAAATAAAAAAATTAAAAAATTTTTACAAGGTCAGAAATCAGTATTGGGTTAACATAACTTTCCAATATACATCCAATTATAATTACCATTATAATCCACAAAAGACCAATTGCCTGCCTTAAGTATTGTTGTCGCATTCCCTTATAATAAGGTGAACTATATTTCCCTGCGAATCGCCCTCTGCCACAGTTTTCATAGCACCATCCCAGAAGCATGATCTGCGCAGGAATCAAAAGCAGCTGATGAGGAAACATTCCTCCCACTAGTAGAAGCAACCCTCTTATCCCATATCGAATGATTGCTGTTGTAATCGTCATGCCAGTAAGTATTCCCTGCCAGACGATGCATGTATAGATAGAAATTATTCCCAATCCTGTTGTAGAGAGCAGCAAAAGAAGGGCTCCCTCTCCTATTCTATGTTTTAGGACATACCCAAAAAATCTTCCACTGTCAACCTCAATATACTTCAGCCTGCTCACGGAGGTCTGACTGAAAATACCTTCTTCAGTCAAAAGTATCTCATCTCCCATATTCATAATCAGAACGCCTAACAAAAAACTTCCAAGAAATAAATAAAACCAAAAAATATAAACATTCCCTTTTTCCGTTTTGTTCATTATACATTGTCCCAATTTCAAGTTTTAATAAATATATGAAAAACAGGCAGTACATATGCACTGCCTGTCAAAACTATTTATTGTATTTATCTTTATATGCCAAAATCGCAGCAATGGTTTTAGAATCCTGAATTTGTCCCGCATAAATCTTTTCTGTCAATTCCTCAACCGTATAGACACCCACATTGACATATTCGTCTTCGTCCAAATGCTGCCTGCCCGGCTTAAGTCCCCTTGCCAGATAAATATCGATCTTCTCATTGCAAAAAGCTACCGTCGTGCAAATCGTAAGAAGCAATTCCATATGCTCAGCTGTATAACCTGTTTCCTCCGCCAATTCCCTTGCCGCCGCTTCCAAAGTAGGCTCTGACTCGCCATTCAGCCCTCCGGCTGGTATTTCAAGGGTATATCTCTCAAGCGCGTTACGATACTGCTTTACCATAATAAGGCGCCCCATATCATCCACAGGCACCACCGCCGCAGCTCCCTTATGTTTGATGAAATCCCACTTTACAATATTGCCGTTGGGCACCTGCATGGTGTCCTGATAATAATCTATGATTGCACCGTGGGCTACCAAGTCTCTGGACAATCTTTTGAACTCTTCCATTCTTCTTTAACTCCTATTACAATCTGCTTTTCTAAAAATCACTTATTTGCTTTTGAGCAGCTTTTCTGCGCTGACTAGTTTCACGCAAAGTACAAATAAGTCTGTCGCTATAGACAGTTCTTCTTCGGATGGGAACGTAGGTGCAATACGGATATTACTGTCCTTGGGATCCTTTTTATAAGGATAAGTCGCTCCTGCCCCTGTCAAAACAACGCCTGCTTCCTTGCATTTGCTCACAATTTCTTTTGCACATCCCTCCATTGCTTCAAAGGAAATGAAATAACCTCCATTAGGTTTTGTCCATGAACCGATTTCCAGCCCGTCAAGTTCCTTTGAAAGAACCTCTTCTATCGCCTCAAACTTAGGGCGCATAATTGCAGCATGTTTCATCATATGTGCTTTCATGCCATCAATATTTTTGAAGTATAACACATGTCGGAGCTGATTCAACTTATCAGGACCAATGGTCTGAATTGTCATCGTATCTTTAATGGAATCCAGATTCGCTTTAGAAGATGCAAGAGCCGAAATTCCTGAGCCAGGGAAGGTAACCTTGGATGTAGATACAAATTCGTAAACCATATCTGCATTTCCCGCCTTCTCACACTCACCCAATATTTCAAGGAGTTGATCGTTCTTATCTTCATATAAATCGTGGATGGCATATGCATTATCCCAGTAAATCCTAAAATCCTCAGCCGCCGGTTTTAATGAAGCAAATCTCTTTACTGTTTCATTTGAATAGGTATAGCCTTGAGGATTTGAATATTTAGGCACGCACCAGATTCCCTTCACTGCTGGATCTTCATTAACATATTTTTCCACGAGATCCATATCCGGTCCATCACAGGTCATGGGAACATTAATCATTTCAATGCCGAATTGCTCTGTAATTGCAAAGTGTCTATCATATCCAGGTACAGGACACAAAAACTTTACTTTGTCCAATTTACACCAAGGTGTGCTTCCAAGCACACCAAAAAGCATGGATCGTGCAACCGTGTCATACATGATATTAAGACTGGAATTCCCAAAAACAATTATTTTATCCTGGGCAACACCTATCATATCTGCCATAAGCTTCTTTGCTTCTGGAATACCATCCAAAAGCCCGTAATTTCTGCAATCAACCCCTGATGTGGTCTTTAAATTGGTATCTGACCGAATGACCTCTAAAAAGTCTCTTTCCATATCTAGCTGGGACGGAGAAGGCTTTCCTCTGGACATATCCAGTTTCAGTCCCTTTGCCTTTGCTTCCTCATACTGCTTGTTCAAATCCTCTTTCAGCGCAAGCAATTCATTTTCACTCAGTTCCTTATATGCCTTCATGCTGCATACCCCTCCTGCTTGTATCTTAATGGTATGATTGAATAATTGTATACAATCAAATGCTCATATCATTTTACTATAACATTTATAGGCAGACAAGATTTATTTTTGTTTTTTTTTTAATACAATTTATGCAAGCAACAGACACTTTTTGAGATTCCTTATATTAAAAAACAGCAGAACTCAAAAAATGAATTCTGCTGTTAGCTTGTCCGTAAATCGAATAAACTTATTTTGCATAATCAATTACTCTAGATTCTCTGATTACATTAATCTTAATCTGTCCAGGATATTCCAACTCAGCTTCAATCTGCTTGGAAATATCTCTCGCTAAAAGTATCATATCTGAATCAGAAATCTGTTCCGGAACTACCATTACACGAATCTCTCTACCTGCCTGAATTGCAAAAGATTTATCTACTCCTTTAAAATTGTTTGTGATATTTTCTAACTGTTTTAATCTGCTTGTGTATGTTTCAAGTGTTTCTCGCCTTGCTCCTGGTCTTGCTGCAGATATTGTATCAGAAGCCTGTACAATACATGCAATCAAGGTCTGAGGCTCAACATCACCATGATGAGATTCAACCGCATTAATGACAGTCGGTGATTCTTTGTACTTTCTGCACAATTCCACACCAAGCTGGATATGGGATCCTTCCATTTCATGGTCTACTGCCTTGCCAATATCGTGCAGAAGCCCTGCCCGCTTTGCCACTCTCACATCAAGACCAAGTTCTGCCGCTAAAAGACCTGAAAGTTGAGCAACCTCAATAGAATGCTTTAATGCATTTTGACCATAACTTGTCCTGAACTTCATCTTACCAAGCAGCCTCACAAGTTCGGGATGAATGCCGTGTACGCCAACCTCCAAGGTAGCAGCTTCACCTTCCTCCTTGATCATCACTTCGACTTCCTTTTGCGCCTTTTCTACCATTTCTTCAATGCGCGCCGGATGAATACGTCCGTCCACAATCAGTTTTTCAAGCGCAATCCTCGCCACTTCCCTTCGGATAGGGTCAAAGCCTGATAAGATAACGGCTTCTGGTGTATCATCGATAATCAAATCCACACCTGTTAAGGTTTCAAGAGTTCTGATATTTCTGCCCTCTCTACCTATAATCCTTCCTTTCATTTCATCATTAGGAAGCTGAACTACAGATATTGTAGTTTCTGATACATGATCGGCAGCACATTTCTGAATTGCTGTCACCACATATTCTTTGGCTTTCTTGTCTGCTTCTTCTTTGGCGCGATTATCCATTTCCTTGATCATCACAGCCGTTTCATGTTTTACTTCATCTTCAACAATTTTTAATAAATATTCTTTTGCCTGTTCGGAGGTTAAACCTGAGATTCGCTCTAGTTCCTGTAATCTTTGTTCATTCAGCTTTGAAACTTCAACCCTTTGCTTTGCCAATTCATCTTCTCTGGCTGCAAGACTGGCTTCCTTTTTCTCAATCGCCTCTGATTTCTTATCAATGTTTTCTTCCTTCTGCTGAACCCTGCGTTCATAGCGCTGTGCCTCGGCACGACGTTCCTTGATTTCCTTGTCAAGTTCATTCTTGGTGCGAATGGACTCTTCCTTTACTTCCAGCAAGGACTCACGCTTTTTGGTCTCAGCAGTTTTTAATGCTTCATCAATAATCTCACGTGCTTTCTCCTGCGCATTTCCTATTTTGGCTTCAGATACCTTTTTGTAATAATTAGTTGCCAAAATCCATGCTATAGGAGCTACCACTACCAGCGTGACGATGATTGCAATCAAAACTTGCATCATTTACAGGAGCACCTCCTTATTTAGTTTTCATTGTACCCTGATCTATATAGAATGTATGTAACAAAGTCTGGCACAAATGAAATGCCAATTATTGTAATAAAACATTCTAAAGCAATCTACAACACTTAAATTTTAAACTCAAATGGTAGTTATGTCAAGCAAAAGTACACTTCTAATCAATTCATTTGTAAATCCTTTTCGGTATAAAAATGCCATCATTTTTTGTTTTTCCCGTAATGACGCTGTTTCCAGTGGAAAATTCTTTTTTTGAATCCAATGTATTATCTGTTCTTTTTCTAGTTCCTGCCTGTCTTCTCCGACTGCATCCTTCCACGCTTCCTCAATCAATTCCTTAGAAATGCCTTTCTTATACAAATCCATAAAAATTCTATTCTTGCTCTTTTTTTCTTTATTGTACTCTATAAAATCCATAGCATACTGACTGTCATTCACATAGCCAAAAGATGCCACATAGTCAATCGCTTCTTCAATTATCTTTTTCGGATACCCGCCTGCTTCTAACTTTTCTCTCAATTGAAAGGCTGTGTAGGCACGACTTTTCAAAAGGTTCATGGCACGCAGCTTTGCTCTTTTAGGAAGGACTTCTATAAGAATTTTTTGATAATTTTCCTCACTAAGCTCTTGGTTCTCTTTTATTCCAAAAATACGCAATTCGCCCTTGTATAATACAAAGGCGAACGCTCCATCTATGTCTATTTTCATCCGTGATTTGGTTATCTCTTTAATTCCCGTTACTGTCATCAGCCGTCTTTTCTTTGGAACACTCGGCATCCTGCAATCCGTAATGTTCCCGAACCTTTCTTGAAATTTCGTCAAACATTTCTGCGTTATCTTTCAAATACTGCTTAGCGTTTTCCCTTCCCTGACCGATTTTATTGCCACCATAAGAATACCACGCACCACTCTTATTCACAATATTTACATTCGCTGCCAGGTCCAGCACATCACCAACCACCGAAATTCCTTCGCCAAATATAATATCAAATTCAGCTTCTTTAAAAGGAGGCGCAATTTTATTTTTAACAACCTTAACCTTGGTTCTATTCCCAATCGCTTCACCGCTCTGTTTAAGAGACTCTGTCCTTCTTACATCTAGTCTCACGGAAGAATAAAATTTAAGCGCGCGTCCTCCTGTGGTCGTCTCAGGATTACCGAACATAACCCCTACTTTCTCACGCAGCTGATTGATAAAAATAACGGTACAGTTTGACTTGCTGATCACTGCCGTAAGTTTCCGCAGCGCTTGGGACATAAGCCTTGCCTGCAATCCCACATGGGAATCACCCATGTCACCGTCAATTTCCGCCTTAGGTACAAGGGCTGCAACCGAATCGACTACCACAATATCTATGGCGCCTGAGCGGACCATCGTCTCCGTAATTTCAAGTGCCTGCTCGCCGTTATCCGGCTGGGATATGTACAGATTGTCTACATCTACACCAATATTCTTAGCATACACAGGGTCGAGTGCATGTTCCGCATCAATAAATCCGGCAATACCGCCTCTTTTTTGAACCTCTGCAATCATATGCAAGGTGACTGTAGTCTTACCACTAGATTCAGGTCCATATATCTCAACGATTCTTCCCTTGGGTATCCCACCCAACCCCAGTGCGATATCAAGACTCAATGAACCGGTAGGAATGGTCTCAACATTCATATGCGCAGAGGAATCTCCCAATTTCATAACTGCGCCCTTTCCAAACTGCTTCTCAATCTGCCCAAGCGCAGCGTCCAATGCTTTCAATTTGTCTTCTTTTTGCATAAATCATTTCTCCTTTTCACCTGGTGAACTGTTCTATAGTCAAATCGTCTTCGCAAAGAACATCTGTTCTTATTTACTATAAAACAAACGTTCGTATTTGTCAATATAGTCCTGTTACTTTTTGACTTAAACTAAGTATATCACTTTATATGTCCAATAAAACTCCCTCAAAGGCATTCTCCTCCCTTTTTTATATTTTTGCTTTGGATGTATGGCAGAAAATGCCGGATATGCAAAGCAGAACATATACTGCCAAAGACAGGCAGTACAGACTAATTACTTTCTAAATGTATCACACTCCACCTTCACTTGCAAGACAAAATTGCTGCCCCCTCCCCCCACAAGGACAACACAGCCAAAGAACCCACTGCTGTGTTGTCCTTGTGAGCTTTAAGGTTACCAGCACCATTACTCAAATTTGATTCTGATACTTTTGATAGTCTTTATAGGTGACAGTTACCCAGCCATAATAATAGTTGAAGCCAATCTCCATCCCCATGGGGGTGTAGAAAATGATAAGGCTGTCCTCATCTGTGAGCAGATAGGTGATATCTTGGTCAGAGAACAGGGAAAAGAACTGTATTTCTCCATTTTGTTGCTCACATTTCTCTCTAAATTCGATGGAAAATGCATCATTGATATTCAGAATCTGAGAATTGGTCAGCGCCATCCTGCTTTCCATATCGATATTGACAGGAATGACGTAGCTTTCATAGATTTCATCTTCCAGATAACCATATTCCACATATATAATACTCAAGATGTCTTCATCCATGTAAGTGACATAGCATTCTGTCTCAAAGCGGAATTCCTCATTACTGGACAGCCAGTCTGTCACTGACTTTCCGTAACTCTCCACGGCTTCCACTTCTTTATAAATTGCATTGTTGATGCCTTCTAATTCATCTGAATTTCTCCCTGTCACTACAGGATAATTCGTTTCCACAAAAATGTTTTCTTGATCACCGTATGTTTCTTGAAAGGTCTTAAATTCTATCTGATAGGATAAATCTCTGTGTATATCATTATGAAAATCATAATATTCGCTCTCTATCTGTTCTCTATCGTGTTTTCCTTCTTTGTATAGACCGGAATCTTCTTCCTCTTCTGTCTTATCCGCATCTTCCCTATAAAGCTCCCGCTCATCACGTTCAGAATCATCCCTGTCTATTTCTTTTTCATCTCTTTCTTCTTCTCTGGATGCCTGTATGGTTTCTTTTCTGTCCTGATCATCCGCATCCGGTAGAAACCATGGATTTTGAATAAACTGATACAGGCTTAAGGTATACACCACAAGCAATGCGATCACAGTCCCCAGACTCCCGAATACGATAGCTGCAATTTTTCCTGAACTCCATTTTTTATTCATGTATATTCCCCCTGTAACCCCGCTCTGAGCCTTCGGCTGTCTGTTCGCATGAAACGGCATTCTTTTATGCAAGACACTGGTACAAAAGTGTAAGCGCTGCCTGCGTCGTCTTTCTTCTGATTTCCATCCGGCTTCCCTGAAAATGATTCTCTGTGACAACAGTCTTTCCCTCTACACAGCACCCAATATACACAAGCCCCACCGGCTTTTTGGGTGTCCCGCCGTCCGGTCCCGCAATCCCTGTAACTGCAATGGCTGCCTGCGCCGATGCCGCCTTGGCTGCCCCCTTTGCCATCTGCTCTGCCACCTGCCAGCTCACTGCCCCAAAAGCGGCAAGCGCTTCCTTACTGACGCCGACCAATTTGTGCTTGGAATCATTTGCATAAGTAACATAGCTTTCCATAAATACATCTGATACGCCCGCCACATTTACCAGCGTGGACGCAATCATGCCTCCAGTACAAGATTCCGCACAGGTCACCTGCCATCCTTTCTCCTTTAATCTGGCAACAATCTTTTCTTCTATATTTTTTTCACCCGTCATCCTATTTGCTTTCCTTCATAACGTCTTTATTTTTTACCAGATAATCAATCAAGGATACCACCGTCAACACCACTGCTATCCATAATACAATCTGTGTTAAAAGACTGATTGCAGAAATATCTGCAATCAAAAGGCACACGGCAGCCATCTGGAAGGTGGTCTTGAACTTTCCCCAGTAGCTTGCTGCAATCACTCTCCCATTGTCTGAGGCTACCAGTCTGAAGCCGCTTATGATAAATTCTCTGGCAATAATGATTATTACCATCCATGCCGGTATCTTATGCAGTTCAATCAAACAGATCAATGCAGAACAAACCAACAATTTATCTGCCAAGGGATCCATAAATTTGCCAAAATTTGTGACAAGGTTATATTTTCTCGCTATTTTTCCATCTAATAAATCTGTCAAACTGGCTATGATAAATATGGTAAGTGCGATCCATTTATCATAAGCCGTAATCGGCACCATCAAAAATACGATGAAAAACGGAATCAGCACCACACGGAACATTGTAAGTTTATTGGGTAAGTTCATCACAAAATCCTCCATTTTCTGCTCAATCGGCAGATATTTCTCCTATTAAATCATACTCATTTGATCCCGTTATGAGCACCTGGGTAAAGTCGCCGCTCATAAAGGTTCTGTCTGTATTGATAAAAAGATAACCGTCCACCCCCGGCGCATCCTTATATGTACGCGCAACGTAGGCATCCTCATCCGCCACCTTTCCTTCAATCATGGCTTTCACCTTCCTGCCCACCATCTCCCTGGCAGCGTCAAAGGCAATCTCCTGCTGCAGCTCCATGATTTCATCCCTGCGGCGTTTTTTTATTTCTTCCGGTATCTGATCCGGCATCTGGGCTGCCGGTGTATCTTCCTCTGCTGAATAAGTAAACACCCCCAGCCTGTCAAAGGACATTTCATTTACAAAATCCATAGTCTGTTCATGATCTTCCTCTGTCTCACCTGGAAACCCGGAAATCAATGTGGTACGGACACAAATATCCGGTATTTCATTGCGCAGCCTTCCAATTATATTCTTGATCTGACCTGTATCTGTCCATCTTCCCATACGTTTAAGGACAGTATCGCTTCCACTCTGTACCGGAACGTCCAGATAATGACAGATTTTTTTCTCTTCTTTTATTACCTGAATCAGCTCATCTGTAATCTCCTCTGGATAACAATAAAGAATCCTGAGCCATTCCAAATCTTCAATTTTGCATAGTTCCCTTAAAAGCTGGGGAAGACATTTTTTTCCATATAAATCCCTTCCGTAAAGCGTCGTCTCCTGGGCCACAAGGATTAGCTCCTTTACACCGCCTAAGACCAGTTTTCTTGCTTCTTCTATCAGCTCTTCCATAGGAATGCTGCGGTAACTCCCCCTTACTTTAGGTATGATACAGTAAGTGCAGTGTTTGTCACAGCCCTCCGCTATTTTTAAATACGCATAATAGCCTCCGGTAGTCACGATTCGCTCTCTCCCCCCCGCAGGCGCTTTGTCAAGTGCATCCATATGATTTTCCGGCTCTCCCCGCAGTACTTCCTTAATTGCCTGCGTTATTGAAAAAATAGCCGTGGTTCCCACAATGGCATCCACTTCTTTAATCTCCTTTTGTATTTCATCCTGATAACGCTGCGCCAAGCAGCCTGTCACGATCAACGCTTTAATCTGTCCGCTTTTCTTAAGCTCCGCCATTTCCAGAATGGTGTTAATGCTTTCTTCCTTCGCGTCATTAATGAAACAGCAGGTATTGACCACAATCACATCTGCTTCCGCCTCATCATCGGTAAAAGAATAACCTTCCTTAGACAATTCTCCAAGCATCACCTCAGAATCCACTAGATTTTTATCACATCCTAAAGATATAAACAAAATTTTCATTTAATCATTTCCTTTTACTGCCACAGACCGTTTCTTAAACTTATACCAAAATCCAAATGGATCATCTGTAAGACGACAACGGATGACACGCTCTGCGGGTCATCCATGTATGAACTAATCGTGACATTTTGTTATTCTTCCTCAGAAAGAATCTTGATTTTTCCCTGATTCAACTCCTCCACTGCAACGGAAAGGGGTTTTGCTTCCTTTATATTTACCAATGGGTCTTCACCGGCAATAATCTGCCTTGCCCTTTTTGCCGTTGCCATGACGATAGAATATCTGCTGTTGACAACAGGCGCCTCCCCCTGTTCAACCTCGCTGTTTACTACTTTCATTAAATCTGAATAAGATGGATGTAACATATTTTCTCCTTTCATCTGGAAGTTTCAATTCAATGCTTCCAGTTCCTTTCTCATATTTTCAATCAGCTCCTCATTTCTCAAAGGATCACAATGGGCCGCCTGTATCAATGCATGCATCTTTTCCACACATTCTTCTAATTGATCATTGATTACAATGTAATCATACGCTTCAATTCCTTCTGCTTCTTCCGATGCACGCTTTAATCTTTTTTCTATCACTTCTCTGCTTTCTGTTCCTCTCCCTTCCAAACGCCTTTTCAACTCTGCAGCATTGGGGGGCATGACGAACATAAGAAGGGCTGTAGGAAACTTTTCCTTAATTTTAAGCGCGCCCTGAATCTCGATTTCCAGAATCACATCTTTGCCCTTTTCCAATTGCTTTTCCACATACTCCCTGGGCGTCCCATAGTAATTCTCGCAATAACTTGCGTATTCAACCAGACCATCCTGCGCAATCTTTTCCTCGAAAACTTCCCTGCTTACAAAAAAGTATTCTTTTCCCTCTTCTTCTCCCGGTCTTGGGTTTCTTGTGGTCATAGATACAGAGAGCGCATAGTTGCCATATGTGTGCACCAGCTGCTTCATAAGTGTACCCTTACCTGCCCCTGAAAACCCTGAAACTACGATTAAAATTCCTTTTTGCTTCATTTTCTTCATCTTTTCCTTATTCACTCAATTGATTTACTCAATATTCTGAATCTGCTCTCTCACTTTTTCAATTTCGGTTTTTAACTCAATTGCACGGTTCGATATCTCCAAATTATTTGATTTAGATAAAATCGTATTTGCCTCCCGGTTCATTTCCTGCGCAATAAAATCTAATTTTCTGCCAATGCCTCCACCCTGCTGCAAAGTCTCCCGTGTGGTTTCAATATGGCTCTTTAGACGCACCAATTCCTCGTCCACACAGACTCTGTCCGCAAATATAGTCACTTCCATCAGCAGCCTGTTTTCGTCTATCTTTGTATCTCCAAGAAGTTCCTTTACCTTATCTTCAAGCTTTTGTCTGTAATCTGCAATAATCTCAGGGGATCGCTGTGTAATAAAGTCCACGTGGGTAAGCATGCCATCTAGTTTTTCCAAAAGATCGTTTCTTAGGTTCTCACCTTCTTTAATTCTGGTCTCCACAAATCCTTCTGCCGCACCTTTAATCGCCTTTGATAAAAGCTGCCAGAGTTTTTCCTCATCAATATTTTGCTCCTCCATGGTGAGCACTTCCGGATATCTGGAAAGGCAGGAAATCCTTACATCATTATCCAGCGAAAAATCCTCCGCCATCTGGTTTAAGTATCCCATATACTCCGCGGCAAGCTCTTTATTGTACTTTACGCATACGTTGGATTCCGTGTAATCTTCATAAGCAACGAAAATGTCAACCTTACCCCTCTGGATATAGTTTTTCAGTTCACTTCTGATTGCTGCTTCAAAGAAATTCAGTTTCTTAGGCATCTTGATGTTAATATCCAGATACCGGTGATTGACAGATTTCATTTCCACAGCGATCTTGCGTTCAGCTTCCTGTGCTTCATATCTGCCAAACCCTGTCATACTTTTGATCATGCTATTCCTCCTGCTTTTGTATCTAAGTTTAGGAGTCACGTTGTTCCCCCGCCACGTACTCCATTACATTATAGGCGAAGTGCAAAAAAACGTCAAGAGTCATGAAAAGCAGTTGTGGGATGAAAGTCCATGCTATATAATATGGAAGAAAGAAAGGAGTACACCATGGCTTTTGATGGAATTACAATCGCAGCAGTCGTCAAGGAAATGAAGGAATTTCTCACTGGCGGACGCATTTATAAAATTGCCCAGCCTGAAAATGATGAACTGCTGCTTACAATAAAAACGGCTGACGGAGGTCAAAAACGCCTTCTTATTTCAGCAGGCGCTTCTCTCCCACTGATTTATCTCACCCAGGGAAATAAGCCAAGTCCCATGACGGCGCCGGGATTTTGCATGTTGCTGCGCAAGCATCTTCAAAACGGCAGAATCATTGACATTACTCAACCCGGGCTTGAGAGGATTATTCATTTTCATATTGAACATTTAAATGAAATGGGCGATCTTTGCCGCAAAAGACTGATTGTTGAAATTATGGGGAAACACAGCAATATCATTTTTGTAAATGAGGAAGATATGATCATCGACAGTATCAAGCATATCTCCGGGCTCATCAGCTCTGTACGCGAAGTTCTACCCGGACGCACCTATTTCATTCCCCATACCCAGGAGAAGAGAAATCCTCTGACAGAAGATTATCCTTCTTTTGTCTCTGCCATCATGAGCAAAAGCATGCCTATATACAAAGCGATATACAGCCTATATACAGGTATTTCTCCAGTCATGGCACATGAAATTGGCTACCGGGCAAAGATCGACGGCGATGTTTCCACTGCTTTTTTCAACAGTTCTCCCAATGGAAAACAGGCATTAAATGATCTTTATAAGGCTTTTTTCTATATGATGGAGCAAGTGAAAAAAGGTCTATTCCATCCTGTCATTATCTATGAAAGCGACAGTCCTGTAGAGTTTGCTCCCTTTCCCCTTACCATGTACAAAGAGGAGCAACAAAAGAGCGTTGATTCTATCAGCACGCTTCTAGAACAATATTACGCGGAAAAAAATAGCATAACCCGCATCCGGCAAAAATCTGTGGATCTGCGCAAAATTGTTCAGACTGCATTAGAACGCAATATCAAAAAATACGACCTACAACTGCGACAGATGAAAGATACTGAAAAGAAAGAGCAATACCGCATCTACGGTGAACTTTTAAACACTTATGGGTATGAAGTTTCCCCCGGAGCAAAATCGATGGAAGCGCTGAATTATTATACAAACGAAATGATTACCATTCCCCTTAATCCGCTCCTTTCTCCCTCTGAAAATGCCAAAAAATATTTTGATAAGTATGGAAAATATAAACGTACCTTTGAAGCATTATCTTCTCTCACAGCGCAGGTAAAAGAAGAAATCGATCACTTGGAATCCATTCAAAACGCCCTTGACATTGCACTTTTAGAGGATGACTTAGTTCAGATTAAAGAGGAACTGATTTCCTGTGGCTATATCCGCCGGAAAGGGGGAAACAAAAAAGTTAAATTTTCCAGCAAACCCTTTCATTACATCAGCCGGGACGGTTATCATATTTATGTAGGAAAAAACAACTACCAAAATGATGAACTTACATTTAAGTTTGCCAGTGGAAATGACTGGTGGTTTCACGCAAAAGGTCTCCCAGGCTCACATGTAGTTGTAAAATCAGAAGGTAATGAACTTCCCGACAGCACTTTCGAAGATGCTGCAAAACTTGCCGCTTACTACTCAAAGGCTAAAGGACAGGAAAAAATAGAAATTGATTATACAGAAAAGAAAAATGTTAAAAAACCTAGCGGAAGCAAACCTGGATTCGTAGTTTATTATACCAATTATTCTATGATGATCGATTCTGATATATCTGCCTTAACCCGTGTGGAGAATTAAAGCAGATACCACGCTTTTCCAGCCGTACTTTATCAAAAGAAAGCGTCTGCGCTTCTGTCAGACGCTTTCTTTAAAGAATTATTAAAGTGTGCTGCTGGTAAACAAGCTCTTTACATGATCGATCTCTGTCTGTGTGGCTTTGGCTGCCGGAACATAATAAGATTTTTCCCTTGCCAGTTTGTAAAGCTCTTCCTGTGACTGTTCGCAGGTATTTCTAAACTGCTTTAAAGTCTGCTTCAGTTCCTGGTTCTCTGTCTGCGCGATCATTTCCCCAAAACGCACCAGTTCCCCGTTGATGCCAGTCAGTGTGTCTGCTACCATTGTCTTTTCATTCATCTGCATCTTCCATCCCTCCTACTGCAAAAATTTCATCAACTGATTTTTGTTATCCATGGCTGATTTAGCCCCTTTTTCAAAGAACTGCTTCACCTGTGTATCTGATGCACAGGTTGCATATTCTTTCATTTTGCAGTGTGTCACGTCATAACCGCCAATCAAATGACGCAGATTCTGTAAATCAAGTTCTGATAAGTTTGCCATAAAAAATACCTCCTGAAAATATTGTCCTATTCGACGTTTTTATTATTTCCAGAAGGTTTTATTCTATACTGACATTTTATTCATCAAGCCAATAATCATCATCCATTTCATCGATCTGTGTTTTTATATTTTTGTTTTCAATTTCATTTTGCTTTTTGCTGCTTTTAGGACTTGTCGTCTTCTTTGCCGGTTTCTTTTTGGAAACAGTTCTGTTTTCTTCTTTCGTCTTCATAATGCCGGTTTTACGAGCAATTCTAAGAAGCATATATCCCTTCGGCATGCTGCACAATTCTTCCTCAGAAACAGCCCTCCAACGTATAATCAGAACAAAATAAACGGCTGCCCCCACTGCAATCGCTGCTGCAAGCGCAAGAATATTGATTTTGCAGATAGAATAAAGCCCATAGTATACGCCAAAAGCTGTTGCCCCCATCAAAGCAGATGCCAAAACAGGACACACGAACGTCTTGTAAATCTCCTGACTGTAATGCAGATGGCGGTGCACAGAAATCTGATTTAAAACACACAAAATGAAGGAATATAATACCGTTGCAGCTACGTAATAATAAAGGCTGTACTTTTGATCCATAAACAGCATCATCAACACCATGACTACCGCATGAATGACTACTGCCAAAGATGCGTTTATAATCGGCGTATTCATTTTTCCTATGGACTGCAGAATCGCCTGTGTCAAAGTTGAAAGTGCATAAAATATGATACTCACCGCCATACAAGAAAGCAGTATGGATGAAATCTCCAAAGATGCCGGCTGAGGGAAGATCACCATCATGACCGGTCTGGATAAAACCCCGATTCCCACCGCACATGGAATGGAAATAAGCATCGTGACTTTTACCGACTTTGCTACCTTTTTCTTGACGCCGCCAATATACCCTTGGGCAAAGTCGCTGGAAATGCCAGGTATCAGCGCGGTTGCCATTGCCGAGGCAAGTGCAATCGGGATATTGGAGATTTTCGTTCCCTTTGCAACAGCGCTTAAGTCGGTGGATACCACTGCCTCTTCCACCTTCCTGACACCCATCATAATCTGCTGATAAATCGTATTATCCAAAAAATTATTGATATTGTAAATCCCCGTACTCAAAATAAACGGAGTCACTACCATTAAAATCATCTTAAAGATATCCCCATAAGATTCGTCCACATGGGTCGTATCTCTCTCTATCCTCCTGCGTATGGTCTTTCTGTTCAATGCATACACCCCCAGCATGAACAACAGACCAACCAACACCCCTGCTCCTGTACCGATCGTTCCGCCGGCAGCTCCGTAGGAAGCCTGGGTGGTTGCGTCCTGATCCGCAACCATGCCTACCATCACATATGCCATGCCAATACTGACACCTGCGTTGACAAGCTGCTCCACAATCTGCGACACAGAAGTCTGCACCATGGTTTTGTGAGCCTGGAAATACCCTCGCAGCACTCCTAAAATTCCGCTGAAAAAGATAGTCGGTGCAAGAACTCTAAGAGGCAGGACCGCGCTGTCCATTTTTACCAGAAGCCCCGCTCCAAAAAACACAAATAAGCTGGCAATACCACCGACTACCAGCACATATATGAATGCACAGCAGAAAATCCTGTGCGCATTCCGATATTCTTTTGTGGCAAGCCTCTGTGCAATTACTTTTGAAACTGCCGATGGAATACTGTAGGAGGATATCAGAAGAACGATACTGTATGCGTAATAAGCACTATTGTAATATCCGTTTCCTTCATCTCCAATAATATCAACCAGCGGTCTGTTATAGAGAAGCCCGATAATGCGGACGATGATTCCGGCAAAAGCCAGAATCCCCGCCTGCAAAATAAAACTGTCTTTCTTTTTCTTATTCGGCATTGATGCTACGCTCCAAAACTTTTAGCCGATCAGCCAGTCATACATCTCCTGATATTTAGCTGCTGAAACATTCCATGAGAAATCGGCTGCCATAGCACGATCCACGATCTTGTTCCACTCACGCTTTTTATCATAAAAAACGTGTTCTGCATAACGGATGATTCCCAGCATTTCATGGGCATTGTAGTTTACAAAGGAAAATCCTGTCCCTGTGTTCTCATATTCATTGTATGGCATTACGGTGTCTGTCAGACCACCTGTTTCTCTAACGATTGGAACTGTACCATAGCGAAGACTCATCAACTGGCTCAATCCGCAGGGTTCAAACAAGGAAGGCATCAAAAAAGCATCGCTTGCTGCATAAATCTTATGAGACAGCGCATCTGAATAATAAATATTTGCCGAAACCTTATTGTTGTATTTCCAGTCAAAGTGGCGGAACATATTTTCATACCGCTCTTCTCCTGTTCCCAGAACCACAAGCTGAACACTGTCCTGACATAGTTCATCCATGATATAAGCAATCAGATCAAATCCCTTCTGATCAGTCAGTCTTGATACAATACCGATCATGAACTTGCGCTCATCCTGCTCCAGCCCCAGTTCTGCCTGCAGAGCACGTTTGTTTTTAATCTTTTCCTTGCGGAAATTCACTGCATTGTAGTTAAATTCAATATTTTTATCCGTTTCGGGGTTGAACTCGTCGTAATCGATGCCGTTTACAATGCCTCTTAAGGAATTGCTTCTTGCACGCAAAAGTCCATCTAACTGTTCACCGTAAAACGGAGTCTTGATCTCTTCTGCGTAGGTATTGCTCACAGTCGTAATAGCGTCCGCATAAACCAAACCGCCCTTTAAAAGATTGGCATCCTTAAAAAGCTCCAATTTATCCGGCGTAAAATAGTACGGCGGAAGCCCTGTGATATCCTGTACCTCTTTAATGCTCCATTTTCCCTGGAACTTTAAGTTATGAATGGTCATTACGGACTTAATGCCCCGGTAGAAATCGCTTCCTTGGAAGCGCTCCTTCAAATATACCGGAACCAGACCTGTCTGCCAGTCATGGCAATGAATCAAATCCGGTCTGAAATCGATGACAGGCAGAATCGATAAGGCTGCCTTACAGAAAAATGCATATTTTTCAATTTCAAATAATGCGTTGTCACTGTATGGTCTAAACCCATTAAAGAACATTTCATTGTCTATAAAATAGTATTTAACACCATCTACCTCTGCATACATGATGCCCACATATTCATTTTTCCAATGGAAGTCCATATAAAAATGAGTGATATAACTCATCTTGTCCTTCATCTGCTGGGTCATACACGTATACTTAGGAAGAATAACCCTTACATCAAAATACCGCTTATCAATACACTTCGGAAGTGAACCTACCACATCAGCCAATCCCCCTGTTTTAATGAATGGAACACCTTCTGATGCGACAAAAAGAATCTTTTTCATCACAAACCCTCCAATAATTATTGTTATAGAATATTATACATCATCCCAGTGTGCAATAAAAGAAAAATTTGTAAATTAATGATTCCAGCAAGGGGCACCTCACGCCGGGATATCCTTATCATAACAAAAAAGCCGCAAAATCATCTGTTTTGATAACTTTGCGGCGCATCTTATCTGTACTGAAGTCTGATCTTATCTGCAATCAACGCTATGAACTCTGAATTTGTAGGTTTTCCCTTTCCTGTATTGATGGTATAACCAAACAGAGCATCTAAAGTTTCCATTCTCCCCCGGTTCCATGCAACCTCGATTGCATGTCTAATGGCGCGTTCCACACGGCTTGCTGTAGTCTGATTCTTTCTTGCGATGGTGGGATACAGCACCTTTGTAATAGACCCCAGCATATCAGGGTTTTCCACTGACATCATAATCGCCTCTCGCAGGTACTGATATCCTTTAATATGCGCAGGAACACCAATCTCATGAATCATATCAGTCACATCTCTTTCCAAATTGTAAGTTAACTTCTTGTCTGCTTCTTTTGTATCCTCTTCCTTCAACACAGATTTACTGCCGGAGGGTACCGTTATCATAATCTGGAATTCCCTGTTCATATGTATTAACTCTCCCAGAATTTTATACACCTTTTCTGTATCCTCAATTGTCGATAAATTTAACTGTTCCATCATTTTCCCTCCTTTTTCCAAATAACGCTATGAATTTATTATAAAATACATGATATGTCACTTCAACTGTTATTCATCGCGCTTTTTTCGCTTAGTCATTAGGTCTTTTGTAAAATCTCCCCGTAATCTGCTCTGTTTTCATAATATTAATGAATGCCTTCTCATCCACTTCCTTGATTTTTGTCACAACTTTGCGAATCTCATCACTTCCTACGACAGAGTAGAGCATATTACATTCCTGATTTCGATAACATCCGATTCCTTTAAATAAGGTAGCGTCATGATTTGTGATATCACGTATCTCTTCATAAACCTTTCCCGGATTTTCGGTGATAATAAAAAGCGTCTGTTTCTGATATCTCTTATAAAGGAAATGCAGCACCTGCGTGGACGTAAACTGAAAAATGATAGAGTATAGCGCCTCATTCCAGTCAAACAAGCTTCCAGCAATCAACAAAACAATCACATTAGCAGCAAAGATATAATTCCATGTATCAATTCCATATTTTTCAGAAAAAAAGATTGCAATGAAATCTGTTCCCCCGCTGGTGGCATTGGCAAACAAGCACAGGCTAATCGCAAATGCATTGATGATTCCTCCAAACACACAGACAAGAAGTGTGTCATGGGTAACCGGATACCCTGGCAGAACATCCGTCAAAATACCGGATAGCACAATCATCAGACAGGAATACCCTGTGAACTTCTTTCCTATAAATTTAAAGCTGATAAATACTGGAATTGCATTCAAAAGCAGGTTCACTGCTGTAAAGGGAATCGATAGATTAAAAAATTCTACGCCAATCTGCTGAATCAGCAGGGTAACACCGTTAAAACCGCCTGGAATCAGATTTCCTGCACGGATAAAGCTTTTGATATTCATCGCCATGATGCAGGCGGCAAGCACAATCAGGCAAAACCGTCTCCCCTCTGCCAGTATCTTGTTTTGGTTTGCATTTACTTCTGCTTTCATTTTATCTATACTCCATTTTTATTTCCAACTGATTTCCTTTTGCCTTTATCTTTGCCAGGCTTCCGCTTACCAGAGGCATCATAGGCGGCAGATGCCCTATGTCACAGTCCATAATGACTGGTATGCCATGGCGCTCAGCTGTGGGAAGAATCGCCGTGTACTGATTAAGCCCCATCATTTCCTCTCCATGACAAAAGCAAGGACGTCCGATCAGAAAGCCCTTCGCATGCCTAAACCAGCCTGCCTGTTCCATCTGCCACATGGCTCTGCGCACCCCAAAGACATTTAAATCACAGGCTTCCAAAAACCAGATCAATCCGTCTTCTTTATAGTTTTCTACAAATGCTTCTACTTTATCAAACCGGGTGCCTAAAAGATTCACCAGACAGTCCATACATCCTCCAATCAGCCGCCCCTCCATAACGGCCGCATCTGCCGGCTTCATGCCCTCAGCCTGATCAGGCTGATAAATCTTTAAATCTAAGTCTTCTGTGCATTGATAAGGAACCAACGGATGCGCTTCATCCTTTAATCCCTCCCGCTCCCACTTTCCGTAACCTGCCACTTCTTTTTTCTTCCCTGTCAGCAGGTCCATTGCATCCATTAAGGAGGAATGCCACGGCTCCATGCCAAATGCAGCGGCGCAGGGACCATAAATAGCTGCTGTATCGCAGAGGGTATTTAACAGGAAGGTCATATTCGTATTGTCCGAATATCCCATAAACCACTTCGGTTCAGCTTTTCCCATCGCCTCAAAATCCACATGTTCTAAAATCTCACACATCAATTCCCCGCCACCGCAGGAAATCAGGCATTCATTGTCCCTGCTTAAATAGTACTCGGTCAATTCCCTTCCGCATTTTTCAGGTGTATTGCTGATTCCAATTCCACTCGCCTCATAGCAGTTAGGTCCCAAATCTATTTTATATCCCATGCCTTGCCATTTCTTCTGTGCATTTTCAAAAGCGCTTCTGTAGGGCTCTATTGCGCAGCCAAAAGAAGGCGCCGGAAAACCAATCGTTCCTTTTTCATTCAAAAAAACCGGATATTTCATTTCATCACTCTCCTCCCTCTTAATAATAACACCCTTTTGTTATAATTCAATCAAAATTTTAAACCCGGGCATCTATTTATGCCCGGGCTCATCGCTTTATCTGTCTTTAATAATTTTCTCCCAAAACTTCTTCCATAAGTTCCACATAGGTTACGCCGATGCCAATCTTTTCCATCCCATTTTTTAGTTGAATGGTTCTGTGTACCGTATCAATGCTTCTCACATAATTTAAATTTACAATCGTACTGCGATGACATTTTACAAAATCAGAATCATCCAGCTTTTCTAACATCTGCTTCATTGTAATATAAGGCGCACATCGCACCTTTCTGTCACAGGTATGTATGTACAGCCTGTCATCGATCATCTCAATGTAGGTAATGGCATCCTTCTCTATCCTGTAAATGATACCGTTCCATTGAAAATGAATCATTTGATTTTTTTTGATGCTCGTCAAAAAACGCAGGCTGTCTTCTACCACCTTTTTAAATACATATTTATCGGCCGGTTTATCTATAAACTTGTAACAGTTTAGTTTATCATACGTATATAACAGTGTATCCTTCACTTCCGTGATAAACAAAATAGGCGTAAACTCATATTTAGGGTGATTGCGTACCCGCTCCACAAACTCAAGTTCCTGAGGAATATGCTCTCCTTCCACTTCCAGCGTAATATCCACTATAAATAAATCAATGGGCACTTTGACAGCACATCTATATGCATCCTTTGCATTGTTCCTCGCCAAAATGACTACCTTTTCATTAATCTCAAACAGAATCCTTCTCAGCCGATCCAAAGATTCCCATTCATCCTCCAGTAAAAGTATCTTCTTCACCTATCGCTTCTCTCTTTCAGATTATTTAAGGTAAGTATAATACAGGAAATAGATTTATACCAGCACAATTTTAAAGTTTCATCCTTTTACCGCTCCTTCTGATATACCATTTACCATATTTTTTACGAGGCAGAAATACAAAATAACAATGGGAACTGCAATAAATACGCTTCCTGCTGCAAATCTTGCAAACTCTGTTTCGTCAAGACTCATAAGCCCCACCGCAACAGTATAAAGATTTTTCTCTTTCAAAAGCAGTTTTGGAAGAATAAAGTCACTCCACGGCCATGTGAACGAGGTGAGCGCCGTATATACAATAATCGGCTTAGACAACGGCAGATTAATCTTTGTAAAAATCTGAAAGTTGGTAGCGCCGTCAATTTTTGCCGCCTCATCAATTGACCTTGGAATCGTATCAAAAAAGCCTTTCTGTGTCAAGTATCCCATGGGTGCGCCGGATGCGTAGATTAAAATCAGCCCTCCCAGATGATTGATCAATCCAAATTGCGTCATCAAAAGATAAACCACCGTCATTCCCATAAAGGATGGGAACATTCCCAATACCATAGTCGTCTTCATCATAGGCTTTCTCATTGTAAACTGAAAGCGGGACATGGTATACGCCGTCAGTATCGTCAAAAAGGTTCCAAGCGCGCAGCTTCCCGCTGCAATCAGCAGTGTATTCATAAACCATTTAGGATAATTATACATTGTAGTGTCTGTAAACAGCTTTACAAAAGAAGCCGTGCTGTACTGAGCCGGAAAGAATCCATCAAAGGAATAGATACTGCCTGATCTTGAAAAAGAGGCAAGAATCAGCCACAGACATGGAAAAAAGAACACAAATGCCACTGCCAGCAGAATTAAATATGTAATAGTAGTGTCCAATATTTTTCCTACATTGATCTTACTTCTCATTGAAATGTGTCCTCCTCTCGATAGGATGGTGATTTCACATAAATGATCAGGGAAATAAAAGATGTAATCATAAAGATCACCAAACTGATAGCAGCTCCGATACAATAATAATTATTGTCAATGGACAGATTATAAAGCCAATTGATCAAAAGATCTGTGTCACTGGCAAGAAAATACCCATCCACATATAGACCTCCTCTTAAAAAATAAAAGATACCGAAATTATTAAAGTTGCCAATAAACTGGCTAAGTAAAACTGGTGTTGTGGCAAACAGCATAAAAGGCATGGTCAGCTTCTGAAACTGCTTCCATCTGCCCGCCCCATCGATGCGGGAAGCTTCATACAGCGACATATCCCTGTTGGAAAGATGCCCTGTCGCCAAAAGCATGATGGAAGGTACGCTGATCCAGCAATTCACCAGCACACCGATTCCCCTCGCCATCCACTTTGCATCCAGATCCAAGAAGCCTACGGCTAAATGACCGGAAGCTGTGATGATCTGGTTGATAGGTCCTCCATAGGAAAACATAAATTTAAACGCTAACAGCGTAATGAACCCGGGAATGGCATATGCCAGTATTGGGAAGGCACGCCAAAGCGCTTTTCCCTTTACACACTCTTTATCAAGCAAAAGGGCAAGCCCCAGCCCTAAAAAGTAATTCAGCACAGTAGATACCACTGCCCAAAGCAGATTCCACCCCAGTATTTTAAAGAAAGTTGGTGCAAACTGGGACAGAGTAATCAACTTTTCAAAGTTGGCAATTCCCACCCAGTCCACAAGTTCAGGCGGAACGATATCACCTCCATAATTGGTAAACGCAATCAAAATCATAAACACGATGGGCAGAATATTGAACACACATACCCCCAGCACCGGAAGCGTAAGAACGGTTATATAAAACTTCTTATCTAAAAGCTGCGCCAGCTCTTCTTTAAAGGATAAAGGTCTTTTTCCTGCCTCAAAGGCTTTCTGCATTTGATAAGCATCTTTTATATTTAATTGATACAGATAAAGGAAAGCTGCAACGACTACCCATGCAAAAATCCCCATGAGCAGCATAATAACGGAATTGTCTCCCACAATGCCCAGCCAGGCGTCGCCCTTTTGTGTCCCCAATGTAAAGAAGCCCCTAATATCTTCAACCCCTCTTAAAATCATATAAATGATAATGCCTATTTCCAGCAAAAAATATATAATTCCCTTAAAATAGCTGCCATACAGAAGCTGTCCTCCCCCCATAACCACCGCAGAGAGCTTTACTTTCCAGCTGCTGTCACAAACTGCAGACGTAAACTTATTCCATTTCTCTTTCATCCTCTCCCGCTCCTTCCTACAATTTATTTCAGCGTAAAGATGGCATCATAAATCTGTTGGTCTACCGCTTCAAGCCCTTTCTTCATAGCTTCCAAATCTGTGTATTTTTTCTCCCCTTCTGATCTGAAGGCATCTTTGGCAAGATCTGTGAAAAACGTCTCCCCAGGCGTCCAGATCTGGCTTACTTCCTTAATGGATGGCATCAACACGATATTGCCGGCTTCCAGATTGTCATATAAAAGCTGGGACGTACCTCCTGCCGTTTCCGCTGCATCGTTCCTTGCAGGAGCAACGCCTAGCAGCGCACTTCTATTGACCATCATCTCATAACTGGTGGCAAATTCCACGAATGCCAGACAGGCATTGGGATATTTGGTGTATGCACTAACGGCATATCCATTGATACCGCCCATGGATTTTGCATCAAGAAAATTTCCTTCTTCTGTCAGATCTCCGCTTTCCGGCAGTTTAGGCAGTGTAGTCATAACAAGATTTTCCTGTGCCTTTGCACTTGCGTCCGCTTCTGAAAGCCCCTCTTCTTCATAGGCTGATATCATCTCATCCAAAAATGTGGAATACATATCCGGCGTGGTGATGGTTGCAAAATAAGTACCGTCTGCCAGTTTACTGTAGGCATTCGTTGTAATCGAGTCATCAATACATTCCTCGTTCATTGCACTGGCGAGCTGGCTTAGCACCCATGCTCCTTTTTCTGCTTCCCCTGCTGAAAACCCAATGTCCGAAGGGTCGGTATTATTATTTCCAAAGACATATCCGCCGTAGGTAAATAAAAATCCGCTGGAAAAATATACATCAAACAAGGACTTCATATATCCATATTTACTGCCATCTTCCTCATGGCGGCTGACAGAATATGCATACATGGCATTCCAGTTTTCAGCCATATCCGGAATCTTATTTCCATTTTCATCCCACACCTGCTCCCAATCTTCTGGCAGAAGATCTTTCCTATAGTACAGCATCGGCGCCTGTACATTGACCGGAACGCCGCAGGTATATGCCGTTTCTCCAAGCTGAATCTGGTAAGCCGCCCATGCGTTTTCGGGAATCTGATCAAAACATTCCATCGTTTCCACGGGAAGAGGATAAATATGTTTTCCTTCCGCATACTGCATGATAATATCATTTGCCTGATAAAGGACATCCGGTCCATACCCATAAGGTCCGTCATTGGCAAGATCCAGATACTGATTCATATTGGCATCCACCGCCACAATACCATATTCCGCATATTTCTCATTGAAAGCCTCGATCAGCGACGCAAAATATCCCTTGGAAACGGCTGTGTCATTTTCGAGAACCTGTATCGTAACATTATGTTCCAACTCACCATTAAACACTGTATTGATAACGCCGGTTTCCTCTTGCGTCTGTACATCTGGCGCAGTCTGCACGTTTTCTGCCTCCTTGCCGCATCCCGTTTGCACCCCGATACACAGACATATTGCCATTAGTAATGCAATGCTCTTCCTCTTCATTTTTCCTCCATTCCGAAGCATTTTATATTTCCTGCCCCATAACAACTAAGAATCCATTATTCTCCAACTCTCTATCATAGCGATGGCTGCTCATCACTTTCTGGTCTTCAGAAAGACTTACCTGTTTTTCTCTTTTGGATAAATTTATATAAAGTACGATTTTCCGTTCCTCCCAGATTCTCTCCACACACAGCATCTCATCTTCTTCCCTAAGATTTACCTTTCCATACTGTAAAACCGAATCCGCACGAAGGGCTGTCAGTTCCTTTATCGTTCTCATAACTTCTCTATCCCAGTTCTCCTGTTTCCAATTAAAACATCTGCGTGAATCCGGGTCATACCCTCCCTCCATACAGATTTCCGTTCCGTAATAAATGCACGGTGCCCCAGGAACGATGATTTCCAGCGCCAAAGCACACAACAGCTTATCCTTGTCTTTGGAAACTTCTGTAAAGAAACGGTGGGTGTCATGGGAATCAATGAGATTCAACATCATGAAATTGACCGGCTCCGTGTTGCGCATCAGATTGCCACTTAGCTTTTCTGCCATCTCCTTTGCCGAGAACGTTTCTCTTGCAAAATAATCCAAACATGCTTTCGTAAAGGAATAGTTCATTATGCTGTCATACTGGTCGCCCATCAGATACGGGTACGCATCATGCCAGTTTTCCCCAATAATAACACAGTCTTTTTTTTCTGCCTTGACTTCACGTCTGAACCGCCTCCAAAATTCATGGGATACCTCATCCGACACATCAAGTCTCCAGCCATCAATATCCGTCTCTCTGATCCAATATAAAGCAATCTCGATTAAAAAATCCTGTACCCCCTGATCTGCCGTGTTAAGCTTGGGCATATAGTTACATGAGGCAAAGCATTCATAATTCATCTTTTCCGGATCAGGGTATTCTCCGTCTATGAGAAACCAGTTATAGTACGCAGATTTTTTCCCGTTGCTTAAGACATCCTGAAACTCAGTCATTTTCATACTGCAATGATTGAACACGGCATCAAAAATGATGCGGATTCCTTTTTCATGTGCCTTTGCCACCAGTTCCTTTGCATCTTCCATTGTCCCAAACTGAGAATCCACCTTTTTATAGTCACTGATATCATATTTATGATTTGATACAGATTCAAAAATGGGGGTTAAGTAAATTGCATTCACTCCTAAGTCTTTTATATAATCCAACTTCTTGATGATGCCTTTTATATCTCCTCCTGCAAAACTTTTAGGGGTAGGAATATCACCCCACTGCATTGTAATATATTTTGTATCCTTCTCACAATCCCCCTGATAAAAGCGATCCACAAAAATCTGATAAAAAACTGCGCTTCGCATCCATTCAACCACTTCCATAATATCATTCGTATTGATATATGGCATCTGAAAAAAATTGTAAAATCCTTCTTCAAAGTTATAGCTCTTTGTGATTCCATCTTCGCTGTAATAATAAATATTTCCCTTCTCCTCTATCTGGAAAATATACGCTAGACGCACATCCTCAAGCTGTAACTTGATTTCATAATAGTGGTACAGCCTGTCGCTGTAGCAAATATTCATTTTTTCCTGCCTGCGTTTGATTGCAAAATCATATTTGCAGGCGTGGATTAGAGAAACCTCCGCTTCCTCATCCTCCCTTGCCATGCGCAGGCGTAAGACAAGTTCCTTCTCTCCGCTGGCAAAGCAGTATCGTGAATCCGGTATGTGTAAAATTGCGTGTTGATTCATTTCATTTCCTTTCGAATATCTAGTTTGCTGTTGACAAATGACTGAAAATTCTGAATAATAATGGGTAAATGCTTTTAAAGGAGGATGATTATGGACCGGAAGGTTACGATTAAAGATGTTGCACGGGAAGCCGGTGTTTCCGTTGCTACCGTTTCATATGTTGTCAATAATCGAACAGATCTGCGCATCAGCGAAGCAACCCGCAAAAAGGTACTGCAAGTCATCAATCTGCTTGATTACACGCCTAATCAGGCGGCTAAGGCACTTGCCACCAATCGCAAGAACCTTCTTGCCATCTACTCATCTCCTGCCTGTTCCATCTTAAAAAAAGCGGAGCAGCTATGTACGATTCAATTTCTATCACAATTTCTTCATAAGAAAAGTTTTAGTCTTATATATTTAGAACATGATTACAATGAAAAATGCGAGCAGGCAGATGCGATTATCTGCTATGATGTATCTTCTGCATGTTTCCGCCAGCTTGGAGATAACAACTTTATCCCTCTTATTGCGTTAGACTGTATGGTAAACGACCCTCTTTTCTTTCAAATCAATACAGATTACCAACTGCTTTCAGAAAAAGCCCAAAGCTTTTTTCACGGCGAACCATATCGATATATATTGCTTCAAACCGACAATAAAGAAAAAGAGAATTTTCTTAAAAATAGATTTGCCGACCTTCTCTTTATAAGCAGCCTCGATGACCTGCACGCTCTGAGCGGCCAAAACTTTTTAGTTACAGAGTCCTCTTTAAATGCTCTTTTAGCGAAGCAGAATAAAGTCTGTTTCATTCCCTCTATGTCAGACGCAAAAGCAGAGATACTGCTGCAATGTATTGAAAACGCACTTCAAAGAACACTGATCGACCAACATCATATTCTTGTGTAAGCAGCGGATGCCTCATCTAACAAGGCATCCCTATGTTAATAACACCGCTCTTAAGAAGACCTTAAGAGCGGTAAAAATCTATTCAAATGCAACTTTAAGTACTTGTGTGGATGAATCATACGTAAAAGTATAACTTCCTCCTGCTCCTGCCACCAGATTTGCACCTTCTGTACCTGTCACATAAGACAAGCTATCCGCATCATCCTCTGCAATATTCGTATAACGGATATATTCATTCCCTACACTTTCCGTATCCTCTGCTGTGATTAAAGAAGTAAACATAAATTCGTCCCCTTCTTCAAGTGTAATGGTCAGGGTATATATGCCATTTTCCTCAATAAACTTTGTTTCATCAGAGTAAACATCTTTCCAGTCGGTGATCTTTGCACCTTTAATATAATAATCGGTCTGTACCTCTACTCCGCTTGTCTGTGATTCCCCGTTATAGGTCCAGGTAATTCTGTCATAAGGATTGATGTTAAAGTTTTCCTTATTATCCTCGGAATAACCGTTTGCCTCTGTATCATAGGTATCTTCTCCCGGATAGGTAGTCAGCGTGATCGTATAATTGCCAGGAACCTTTACCTTAATGTTGGCTCTCTTTACGCCTGTATCCCCCAGCCCGCCTGAATTGGCAAAATATTCCACTCCGTCTATAGTAATGGTATCTAGGTATCCATAGCCTCTTTGATTTTCCCATGCACTGTTCATTGCAAGCTGGAATTCATCGCCTTCTTCCAGATCCAACGTGATGGTATAAATGTTTGCCTCTGCATTTTCTTCTTTCTGCATAGTCTGTGCATCCCCGATCACACTTCCCCAGCTAGATTCCATAAGTGCCGGACTCTTCCCGCTTCCTAAAATCGCAAAAGTCCTTGTATCTTCCACATAAGATACAAACCCTGCAAATACAGAAGTGTCCTGCGTAATGGCTGTGGCGAAATCAAAGCGGTGACTCATCTGAGGAGTTGCAAACCACCCGGCAAAGGTATATCCATCCTTTTCAGGAACATACTCTTCCAATAATGCGCCATCTTCTACCTCCACTGTCTGCAATACCGTTGTTCCATCAGAATCATAAAAGGTCACTGCATGTGCCTGCTGCACTTCTTCTTGCTGCGTTTCTTCTTCCTGCGCCTCTTCACTGCCTTCCTGTGTCGCCTCTGCCTCTGTGTTTTGGCTGCTTTCCTGCACACCGCCCCCTGATCCGCATGCCGCCAGTCCAATAGCCGCTGCTGTCAGCATACTTACTGTCATTAATCTCTTTTTCATTTTTTGCCTTCCTTTCTCTTTTATTTAACCGTTTAAACAATCTGGTAAAAAGGAAGCAAATCATCTACTACGTTTGATTTGCTTAACCGTTTAAACAATTTAAATTTACCACTTTTTTTATCCCTTGTCAAGGTTTTGTATTTATTTTAGTACATTAAAGGTGTAGTTGTCCTTTTAATGCATAAGCATATTTTCAATGAAGATTCCATATCCTTTGGTTGGTTCCTGGACGAGAACGTGGGTGACAGCGCCTACTAATTTATTATCTTGGATGATGGGGCTTCCGCTCATTCCCTGTACGATTCCTCCGGTGGTCGTAAGGAGTTCCTGATCTGTAATTTCCAAAACAATCCCTCTATTTATATTGTCGTTTTCCAAGTTGATGTCGATGATTTCCACATCATATACTTGTGTTCCGTTTCCCAGCGAGCAAATAATCTGTGCGGGACCTTTTTTAATTTCCTGTTTTAGCCCCAGCGGCAGGTAATCATAAGACGCATCCATCATTGTTTCTGGTGTGCAAATTCCAAAAATACCCTTGGGTGTGTTGGCGGTAATGGAACCCATAATATTTTTATCATCATACTCGATAAAGCCGGTCAGCTCCCCTGGTGAACCTGTGGTGCCTTTGGTAATGCCTATGATTTCGGTGTGATAGAGGGTGCCCGTAGACAATGTCATCAAGGTGCTGGTATCAATATCGTTGATACCGTGTCCTAAAGCGCCAAAGCAGCCATTTTCATCTATATAAGTCATTGTGCCAACTCCCTGTGCATTGTCCCTGACCCATATTCCCATTTTATACTCACCGTTCTGATTAAGCTCCGGACGCGCCTTTACCTCAAGCAGCATATCTCCTCTTTGAATCTTAAATACAAGCTCCTGTCCCTCACAATGACTGATTTTGTCCACCAGTTCCTTCTTCTCGTTGATTTCCTCATCGTTAATCTCTAAGATATAGTCTCCCACCTGAAAAACATATTTCCCAGGATTTACTGCCTGTCCGTCTTCTCCCTCAAATTCTCCAATTCCCACAATGAGGACGCCCTGGGTCTTAACATAAATCCCAATCGGTATTCCTGCCGGTCTTAATCGAACATCCTGTATGACCTCTACATCAACTTCTTTTAAAGGTATGATACCGAAAATCTTAAGCTGGAGTTTATATTGATCGACCTGATTTGCTTTGACCGTAATATGGCGTCCTAAGTCAATATATATACTGCTGTTTTCTGTGCCGGCATTTGTTCCGCCGCTCACCTCCACGGCTTCCTTATATAACTCACCTTTGGCAGGTACTTTAAAGTCCAATTCCTGATCCACCCCCGCTTTAATCATGATGGTGGATGGAATACTGAGCCACATAAAATAATATATGGACAACATTACGGCAATTACGCCGAATGTAAGCATTGTATATAAAAATCTTCTATAAGTCTCAACCCTGCCATGAGTTGGTTCCTTTAAATGGTTCAAGTTTTCACATCCTTTATCTTAAAATTATAGAAAAAAGACATACAGTCTGTATGCCTTTTTTAGTATGTGAAAAACTTTAAATTTTACTTTCCAAATTTCATTTTTTTGTTTCCAAATGTTACATGCTCATTTTCTTTTACCTTCTGTGCCGCTTCCTGCATCTCTCTCGCATTGTCCAAAACTGCCTGCGTCATGCTTCCGCTACCCAACAACCTTGCCAGTTCGCCAACACTCTCATCTTCGGATATTTCCCTGATATTTGTGACAGTCCTCTCGTTTACCACCTTTTTTTCAATCATAAAATGTGCATCTGCCATAGCGGCAATCTGTGCCAAATGGGTAATACAGATAATCTGATGATTTCTGGAAAGCCTTCCCAGCTTTTCCGAAACCTTCCATGCCGTTTTTCCGCTGATTCCGGTATCTATTTCATCGAAAACAAGGGTATCGGTCCCTTCTTTATCTGCAAACACAGTTTTAAATGCAAGCATGATACGTGAAAGTTCTCCTCCGCTGGCAATCTGCCACATAGGCTTTAATGCCTCCCCTGGATTGGTCGATATCAGAAACTCCACTTTATCATACCCGTCGGCGGCAAAGGATTCTTCCATCGTCGTTACGGAAATAGAAAATTCCACATCCAGAAAATTTAAATCAATCATTGCCTCTTTCAACTTTTCTGTGAGCGGCACTGCCGCACTTTGACGAAGATTTGAAATTTTTTCACATAGGAGAAGGATTTCCTTTTTTTGCTCTTCTATTCTTTCGCGAAGCTGTTCTCTGTATTCCTCATAATGATTCAGCTTGTCAAGCGCCCTCTGTTTTTCCTCCTGCGTTTTTAGGATATCGGAAATCCGCTCTCCATATTTACTTTTAAGATGATTTAAAACATCCAGCCGCTCTTCCAGATGGACAAATTCTTCTTCGTCAAACTCAAGGCTGTCCCTGTACTGCGCTATGGCACGGTTAAAATCATTTAATAGATCGTCAATATCTGTCAGCTGCTCTATAAGCGGTTCTGCTTCTGTATCATATTCACTTAAGGGTTTAAGTTCACGCAGCGCATGTCCAACGGCAAGCCCTGCGCTTCCCTCCTCCTCATATCCGGTAAGTGCGTGCACTGCATATACGGCTTCCTTCATCTTTCTGGCATTTGCAAGTTTGCGGTACTTTCTTTCTACCTGCTCATCCTCCACCGGATCTAATCCTGCCGTCTCGATTTCATTGATTTCAAATTCAAGAAGATTCGCCTCCCGCATCCTGACCGCTTCATCCGCATTCTGACTTTCCAATTCTTCTTCACATTTTCTGTAATCTGCCAGCCTAACTTTCAACTGAGCTTTCAAAGCACCTATCTCTTCCCCAATATAAGCATCCAGCATTTTTTTATATGCCGCCGGCTTAAGAAGAGACTGATGCTCATGCTGACCATACAGATCCAGAAGACACCCTGCCAGATTCTTAAGCTGCCCAGCACTGATGCTTTCCCCATTTGCCCGGCAGATGCTTCTGCCCGCCATAATCTTTCTCTGCAGAATCAGCATATGATCCTCTTCCACCGGCAGATCCATTTCACGCACTTGGGCACACTGCTGGTCATTCAGCGAAAAAATCAGTTCCACCAACGCATAGTCTGCCCCTGTACGGATATACTCTTTATCCGCCTTTGCCCCAAGCGCCAAATTGATTGAACCGATGATGATGGATTTGCCCGTGCCGGTTTCACCGGTTAAGATATTCATTCCCTCTGAAAAAGATACCTCCTGCTCATCAATCAGCGCCAGATTCTTTACGTGTAAACTTTCAAGCATATTGCTCCTCCTTACGCCCTTCTCTCAAGTGCATAATCGGTCATTCGTCTAATACATTTCGTATTTTTTTTATAACTTCCTGTGTATCCTCCACGGTGCGCACAGCCATCATGATTGTATCATCACCGGCAATTGAGCCAACGATTTCTTTTAACTTCATGGCGTCTATCGCCGCCGCAACTGCCATTGCCATGCCTGATACCGTTTTTATCACCAAAATATTTTGTGCCATATCCATAGACACAAATCCATCCTTGAGCACCCTAATATATTTATCACTTAAGTAATGATCGCTGTGGATTAAAATTGTGTATTTCTGCCTGCCATCCCCCATTGCAATCTTAGACAGTTTCAGTTCCCTGATATCCCTCGATACCGTAGCCTGGGTAACCGCATATCCTGCTCCCCTTAATCGATCTGCCAATTCTTCCTGTGTTTCAATCTCAAACTGCTCTACAAGTTCCTTTATTTTCTGATGCCTGCTCTTTTTCATACCTCACTCCATTATACAATCTCTCATGTTTTTCCGCCTTAATCACTCATCTTTCTGTGAAGAATCTCCAAAAAGCTTACTTTACTTAACTTTACAATTCCCGTGGTCTTTTCAGATTTTTTGATTTCTATCCTTTCACCTGTACATAAACTTACTTTGTGGCTTCCGTCAAACAGGGCTTCCACTTCCTGATTTTCTCCGTCTCTGCTGCTTTCTATCTCAACTACTACGATGTCCTCTGGGGAAAGTACAATGCTTCTGTTTTGCATGGAATGTGGACAGATTGGAGAAAGCAGAATCAGTTCCGCTTTCGGTTCCACAATAGGTCCCCCGGCAGACAGGCTATATCCTGTAGAACCTGTTGGGGTAGATACGATCATGCCATCCGCATGATATCGATGAAGAAACTGTCCATTGACATAAATGTTAAAATTAATGATCTGCAAAGATCCTTTTCTGGTTATAACTATATCGTTTAACGCTCTCGCCTCATCCTTGATTCCTTCGTTGTGGAAACTTTTTCCGCACAGCATCATACGCTTTTCAATTTCAAATTCATTTTCTATGAGTTTATCTAAGGCATCTTCTATTCCTGTCCGGTTTACCTCTGCTAAGAAGCCTAAGGTACCAAGATTAATACCCAAAAAGGGAATATCCCTATCGGCTAAATCTATCGCAGCCTGCAAGAGCGTTCCGTCCCCCCCAACGACGACAACGCAGTCAATCTCACCGCTTACCTGCTCCTTGTATGTATATCCGTCCCTGTCAGGTTTTTTAGTTCCCTCATCTACGATACAGGTCATACCGCGGTCTATGAGATAGTCCCTGATCAAACACGCAGTTTTTAATTCTGCATCTTTGGTCGGATTGGTTATCACATAAAAATGCTCCATACCCTCTTCCTCACTTCTGCACTTTGCACGCTTCGCAAACTAATTTATCGAGCCGTCAGTCAAAACTGTCATGCGCCTTATCTACCGCCCGCTGAATCAGGCTGGATATTTCTTTTTCCCATGAATACCCTGTCTTTTCTTCTATCATCTGCCGCAGCTTTCTTTCAGCTTCTGCCTCTGTAATTTCCGCAGTATCTTCTATCTTTTCTGGATTTTTTTTAAGGTGAACCAAATATTCTATGTTCCCCTCAGGTCCTTTGATGGGGGAAAAATCCAGATGTAATACATCGAACCCAATAAAGTTTGAATAGTCTACAATTTTTCTTACAACTTCTTCATGGACTCTGGCTTCCCTTACGACTCCCTTTTTCCCTACCTTATCACGCCCGGCTTCAAACTGGGGCTTAATCAGACAAACCATCTCACCCTCGGACGTAAGAAGCGCTCTTGCAGGCAGTAGAATCTTAGTCAAGGAAATAAAAGAAACATCCACTGAAGCGAAATCCAACTGCTCTCCAATATCTCCCTTTACCATATACCTGAAATTGGTCTTTTCCATGCAGACGACTCTTTCATCCTGACGCAGCTTCCAGTCAAGCTGTCCGTGCCCCACATCCACGGCATATACTTTTCGCGCGCCATTTTGCAGCATACAATCCGTAAAACCACCTGTTGAAGACCCGATATCCATACAGACCTCATTTTTCAGGCAGATGCCAAACTGCATAACCGCCTTCTCAAGCTTAAGACCGCCTCGGCTTACATATTTCTGTGTGTTTCCCTTTACTTCTATTTGTATCTTATCAAGATTGAACAAAGCGCCTGCTTTGTCCTCCCTTTGTCCGTCTACAAATACATTTCCTGCCATAATAATTGCTTTTGCCTTTTCTCTTGAAGGGGCATGCCCTTCCTTTACCAGAAGCACATCAAGACGTTCTTTCATGCATTGTTTCCCATTTCTATTTTTATTCTATCTGTAATCGTTTCAGTATCAATTCCAATCTCATGCTTTAATTGATCCACATTGCCATGTTCCACATATTCATCCGGAATGGCAATCTGCAAAAGTTTTGCCCCTGTGCCCAGGTTATCCATAAGTTCCCTTACCTTTTCGCCATAACCGCCACTTGCAACATTCTCCTCCATGGAAACCACTAATTTATGATTCTCCGCTGCCCATTTGACTGCACGTTCGTCAATGGGCTTTACGAACCTTGCATTGATAATGCTGCATTTGAATCCTGCCTCATTCAGCATTGCCTTAACTTCCTCTGCCGTCTTTACCATACTGCCGAGTGCCAAAAGGCAGATTTCTCCTTCTGCGTAAAGAAGTTCAGCCTTCCCCATTTCAATGGGAGCCCGATATTCCTTCAGTCCCGCATACGCTTCACCCCTGGGATAGCGGATTGCAACAGGTCCATCAAAGGAAACTGCGTACTTCATCATATCAGATAATTCCCATTTATTTTTGGGCGCCATAATATGCATTCCCGGAATCGAGGATAAAAAAGAAAGATCAAAAATTCCCTGGTGCGTCTCTCCATCGCTTCCTACCAGTCCCGCTCTATCGATTGCAAATACCACGGGAAGGTTCTGAATACATACATCATGTAATATTTGGTCATATGCTCTTTGCAGAAAAGAAGAATAAATCGCAACTACAGGGCGTAACCCGCCCACTGCAAGACCAGCAGCAAAGGTAACCGCATGTTCCTCTGCAATTCCCACATCAAAAAAACGCTCTGGATACATATTGCGGAATCGCTTCAATCCTGTGCCGTCCGGCATGGCTGCTGTAATCGCAACCACTTTTTCGTCCCTTGCTCCTAATTTCGTCATAACCGTAGAAAAAATATCCGTATAATTAGCTGTAGTCCTTGGTTTTGTAGGTATACCCGTCTGAATATCAAAGGGTTCAGCTCCGTGAAATCTTGCCGGATGCCGCTCTGCCGGCGCAAATCCCTTCCCCTTCTGAGTCAACACATGAACGATTACAGCATTCCTTGTTCGTCTCGCTTCCTGAAATACCCGCAACATTGCAGAAATATTATGACCGTCTACCGGTCCTAAATAAGTAACACCCATATCTTCAAAGAACATACCTGGAACTACCAACTGTTTAAAACTGCTTTTCGCTTTCCGGATTCCTTCTACTACTTTCTCACCTTTGGGTATTTCCTTTAACGTATTATATACCCCTTCCTTGATATCCAGATAGGCATTGGCTGTTCTTACATTGTTCAGATATTTTGATACCCCGCCCACATTTTCTGAAATGGACATATTATTGTCATTTAGAACAATAATGAAGTTTGTTTCAAGTTTTGCCGCATTGTTCAAAGCCTCATAGGCCATGCCGCCAGTAAGAGAGCCATCTCCGATTACAGAGACCACCGTATTTGTCTTTCCCTGAATATCCCTTGCTTTCACAAGTCCTAAACCTGCCGATATAGACGTTGAGCTATGTCCCGTATCAAAACAGTCGCAGTCACTTTCTTTCCTCTTGGGAAAACCGCTCATACCGCCAAATTTGCGCAGGGTCTCAAATCCATCCCTTCTGCCCGTCAAAAGCTTATGGGTATACGATTGATGCCCTACATCCCAGATTAACTTGTCCTCTGGCAGATTCAAAAAAAGATGCAGTGCCATCGTTAATTCCACAGCGCCCAGATTAGAACCCAAATGCCCTCCTGTATAGGATATCTTTTCAATCAGAAATTCCCGTATTTCCTGCGCAAGTTCCTGATAGTCTGATGAATTTATATTCTTGATGTCATTTACACCTTTGATATTATCAAGCAACATATTAACAACCTTCTTTTCTTCTGTCCTACAACTGACTATATCATTTTTCTCTGGTTATCAGCGAATCAACCAGTTCCACCAAAAAATCATTTTTATGTTCAAAAGAGCGGAGAATGAAAAGCGCTTCCTCTGACAGTTTTCTTACTTCTTCTCTAGCTTCTTCCAAACCGTGCAGCGTCACAAAAGTCAGTTTGTGATTCTTCTCATCACTTCCAACCGGCTTTCCCAGCACTTCTAAGGTACTTGTCACATCCAGTATATCATCCTGTATCTGGAACGCAATTCCAATGTTATATGCCGCCTTTTCCATGGCAAGCACTGCTTTTTTATCCGCCCCCGCCAAAATCGCTCCAATCATCATTGCTGCCTGTATGAGCGCTGCCGTCTTGTTTTCATGTATGAATAGCAATAATTCTTCTGTCACCTGCCCGCCGGACTCTGCTTCAATATCAGCTGCCTGTCCGCCGATCATTCCATAGATGCCTGCCTTTTTTCCCAAGACTTGTATTGCCGCCGCCACCCATTTTAGCTCTTCAGTGCTTTTTGCAAGGTCAAACGCCGAAGAAGCCGTTTCAAATGCCAGATTCAAAAGTCCGTCTCCTGCAAGAACCGCCATTCCGTCTCCATAAACATTCCACGTTGTCTTGCGCCCCCTCCTGTACTGGTCATTATCCATTGCAGGCAGATCATCATGCACCAGCGAATAATTGTGAATCATCTCTAATGCCGCCATAAAAGGTTCCACCAATGCGCCGCTCCCTCCAAGCAAAAGAAAGCTCTCTTCCATCAAGATGGGTCGTATTCTTTTTCCTCCTGCCAGGGCACTATAGTTCATCGCTTCCAGAACCTTTTTCTGAAACCCCTTTTCCTCCGGCAGATACTTTATAAGCACCTCTTTGGCGCGTATAGTCTTTTCTTCCAGCGTTTCTTTAAAATTCATAAGTTTCTCCATCTTCATTCAATGCCATCACTCTTTTTTCTACTTGGTCGATTGCCTGATTGCATTTGTTTAACAGCTCCATACCTTTTTTATAAATTTGAAAAGATTCTTCCAGAGAAACATCTTCCTGTTCCAATGCCGAAACAGTCTCTTCAAGCATTTCAAATGCTTCCTCAAGTTTTAATTCTTTCTGCTCCTGCATCCTTACTCTCCTTCCATCTTCTTTATCAAATACTTTTCCTTCACTTCTGCACCAATTCTGCCATTTTTAACATAAATCTGTATCTGATCACCGGCAGCTACCTTATGTACATCCGTCACCGTCCTCCCACTCGCATCCGCTACATAGGAATACCCCTGATTCAACTTATCTAAAGGCGAAAGTCCCTTTAATTTTTCTATATAGATTGCCATCCTGTGCCTATCCTTTAAAATCCGGTTCTTCATAGCCAAAGACAGTCTTTCTTCTAAACTTATGGAATAGGTTCTTTTCTCCCTGATTCTGCCCATAGGACTGTTCATTTTCAATTTTGTCTCCAGCGTCTGCTGTTTCATGCGTGCAAGCTTTATTCTGCTCTGCATCTGTCTGTAAAGAGAAATGCGGATTCCCTCCATCTGCCCCAGCAGAAGATTCACATCATACACTGCCAGTTCTGCTGCTGCGGAAGGCGTAGGCGCACGCATATCTGCTACATAATCTATAATCGTCGTATCTGTCTCATGTCCCACTGCCGAAATAATCGGCACATTGCAGTCGAACACTTCCTGGGCTACAATTTCTTCATTAAACGCCCACAAATCTTCAATGGAACCGCCTCCACGTCCTACAATAATCACATCTACCTGCCTTTTTTCAAGCGCTCGGATTCCTCTGACAATGCTCTGTGCCGCTGCTTCCCCCTGTACGATGGCAGGATAGAGGATAATCTGTACATAAGGATTCCGTCTGGATGTAATATTTATGATATCTCTGACTGCTGCCCCCGTAGGCGCCGTCACCACACCCAGTGTCTTTATAAATCTTGGAATCGGCTTCTTGTATTCAGGTGCGAACATCCCTCGCTCTAGCAAATCCTGCTTTAACCTTTCAAACCGCTCATAGAGCGCACCTGCCCCATCCTGAATAATCTCCTTGGCATACATCTGATATTTGCCATCTCTCTCGTACACGTCGATGGCGCCTTTTACCACTACCTGCATTCCTTCCATCATCCGAAATGCAAGACCGGAACGGTTTCCTGCAAACATAACGCAGGAAATCGTTCCTTTTTGATCCTTTAACGTAAAATAAATATGTCCGGAAGAATGATATTTACAGTTGCTGACCTCTCCTTTAACCGAAAGCTCATTCAGCAAAAAATCCTGCACGAACATATTTCTAATATATGAATTTACTTGTCCAACTGTATAAACATTCTGCATCTTCTGCTCACCTAAGCAAACTTTGCCAATACACCGTTGACAAAGGACGGTGAAGAATCCTGACCAAATTTTTTAGCCAGCTCCACTGCTTCATTGATGGCAACACCTGTGGGAATTTCCTGATCATACGTAATCTCATAGACTGCAAGCCTTAAAATGGTAAGATCGACCTTCCCCATACGCTCTGTATTCCACCCCTGCACCTTATCGTTCAATGCCTGATCAATGGAATCGATCTTTTCTATGATTTTGTTGAACTTCTCACTAATCTGGACATTATTTTTCTCTGCCGCAGCATTTTCTTCGTCCTCAAAAAAGAATGCTTCCTGCTGCGCCATTTCTTCTTTGGGATTAAATTCCACACGAAACAGCAGCTTAAAAACCTGCTCCCTCATTTCTCTTCTGCTCATACAAATCCACCTTATGCTTATTTCTCTTTCAGCATATTGACACCTGCAATGCGGATATCTACATCTGAAACCTCAAGACCTGTCATGCTCTCTATTGTTGATTTCACCCTGTCCTGGACCCTCTGGGAAACCGCTGGAATGTTATGTCCATATTCAACGATCAGTGCTAATTCCGCTCTTACACGCTTTCCAAGCACCTCCACTTTCACACCTTTTGCAAGATTTTTAACGCCCATTTTGCTCATAAGATCGTTTGTAATATTACCCGCCATGGCGGCAACGCCTTCCACTTCCGTTGCAGCAAGACCTGCAATCATTGCCACTACATCATCGGCAATCTTTACTGTACCAAGGTCCTCATCTTCCTGTAACACATAGGTGTTCTGTTCAAAAGTTTTCTCCATAAATAACGTTCCTTTCTCTCCATTTATTGCAAGCCTGTTATTGTTTATCATACCAAAAATTCGGCTTTTTGCATAGCCCGTAAAAATAAAATGCTCATTTTCCCTACAACCAGAAGCTTAGACTTAACTGCTCCTTATTTTCTGCATAAGACACGGTTCCCTCCTGGGTACTTAAATAGCCGAATATTCCCTGCTCCTCTATCAAATGCCCGATCATTTCTTCGTAAACAGCCTCGTCTGCACATTTGAGCGTCACATAAGTGTTTCCCTGCTCATACGCCGATGAAAATACATTTTTCAATTTTTCCTCGTCAACTCCAGTAAAATACCGCCCTTCCCTGACATAATAATTAGCATCCATAGAATCACAGATCGGCACATCTACTATAGAATCAATGACATGCGTCTTTTCCAGCTGCTCTGTTGTAACACACAGATAATCATAATTAATAGGCGGAATGCTTTCAGCCATCTGCTCACTGCTTCCTTCCACGATCTGATAAGATGCATCTCCCCATGTAGTATCTACATAATAATAATTTCCATCCAGCCTGACCAGATTCCATGCATGTCCTTCTCCTTCTGATACTCTTCCCATAATCAGCGCCGCTTCAATCCCTGCCTTCTTAAGCAGGTACTGAGTCGCCTTGGCATATCCCTGACACACACTTTTGCGAGTAATGAATACAGAACAGATATTTTGGTTGTCCGGCGCTTCGGCATCATACTCTGTCTGATTGATAATATACTCATAAATATACTTTACTTTTTCATACTGATCCAAATCCTCTCCCATCCCGCCGAAACAATCCTGTACATACTGTGAAATCTGCTCTTCCTTGCGCACTGCCTCTTCCTCTGATACATTATAGGTCCCTGAGAAAGTAATCTTTTTCACCACATCCCCTAAAGTGTATCTGGTAAAGGTATAGCCATCCACATAAAAAATTTCCGGATGATCATTCAGTACACACTGAAAAACCTTTTCTATTCTGTCTGTTTCTGTACAGGATAAGGCAACACCGTCGCCAAACTCCTGCAGAATCTTTAAGATTTCTGCATAAACGACCTGCTCCTCCTCACTTAACTTTTCATAATGAAAAAGTCCTGTCTGCTGCTTTCTAATAAAGGCTGCCTCTTCCAACGGAATGCCGGAAATGCTTCCCACCTCATTTATATCAGTTTCCTCTCCAGAAGTGGTCACCGTTGCGCTATTTATCGTTTCCTCATCCTGGCTGTTTGATTCTGTTCTGCTATTTTCTGGCTTGTCCTGGCTTGTCAGGCAAGTGCACCCTGTAAATGCCAGAAAACAAATCAATACCGATAATATGCATCTTTTCATCTTCATTTAATCACGTCCAAACTCTGATAATATTAATCCTTCGTTTCGATCCAATGTCATTCCTACACTCCATGCATTGATAAATAAGAGAAGGGGATTTCCTTTAAGATCTCTTATTTTTTTCATGTCAGATGTGCCTACCAGCTTATTTAAATCAATATCTTTATTTTCAATCCACCGGATATGCTCATATGGCAGATTCTCCAGCTTGATTTCCACATTATATTCATTTTCCAGACGATATTTTAATACATCGAACTGGAGCACGCCTACCACACCTACGATGATTTCCTCCATTCCTGTATTAAATTCCTGAAAAATTTGAATTGCCCCTTCTTGGGCAATCTGAGTGATTCCTTTTACAAACTGCTTCCGCTTCATCGTGTCCACCTGTCTCACCCTTGCAAAATGCTCCGGCGCAAAGGTGGGAATCCCCTCGTACTGAAACTGCTCTTTCGGCATACACAGTGTATCTCCGATGGAAAAGATACCGGGGTCAAATACGCCTATGATATCTCCCGCATAGGCTTCCTCCAAAATCTTTCTTTCACTTGCCATAATCTGCTGAGGCTGGGAAAGACGCATGACCTTGCCCCCCTGTACATGCTTTACTTCCATACTCGCCTCATATTTGCCAGAACAAATCCTCATGAATGCAATTCTGTCCCTGTGCGCTTTGTTCATATTTGCCTGTATTTTAAATACAAACGCAGAAAATGCCTGTTCTGTAGGCGATACAAGACCAATATCCGCTCTTCTTGAAAGCGGCGTCGTGGTCATCTTCAAAAAATGCTGTAAAAAAAATTCCACGCCAAAATTTGTCAGCGCTGAACCAAAGAATACCGGTGTAAGCTCCCCTGCACGCACAAGCTCCAAATCAAATTCCGCACTTGCACCGTCTAAAAGCGCTATCTCATCTTCAAGAAGACCTGCTGCCTCCTCTCCAATCGCCGCGCAGAGCGCCTCTGCGTCCTTTGCCATCACTTCACTTGCCTCTCCTTCCTTGGTTCCCTTCTCCGTGTCGGAGTAAGTGATAACGCACTGCCTGTCCCTGTCATAAACCCCTTTAAAATTCTTCCCTGAACCGATCGGCCAGTTTACAGGACAGGTTGCAATTCCCAACTCCTTCTCGATTTCATCAAGAAGCGTAAAGGTATCATTTGCATCCCTGTCCATCTTATTGATGAACGTAAAAATAGGAATCTTCCTCATAACACATACTTTAAATAATTTGCGTGTCTGTGCTTCCACACCTTTGGACGCATCAATTACCATTACGGCAGAATCCGCCGCCATTAATGTACGGTAGGTGTCCTCTGAGAAGTCCTGATGCCCCGGCGTATCCAGAATATTGATACAAAATCCGCCATACTCAAACTGCAGCACGGAAGAAGTAACCGAAATACCTCTTTCCTTCTCAATTTCCATCCAGTCAGAAACCGCATGCCTTGCCGTAGCTTTTCCTTTCACACTTCCCGCTAAATTAATCGCTCCACCATATAAAAGAAATTTTTCTGTAAGCGTTGTCTTTCCCGCATCTGGGTGGGAAATAATTGCAAATGTTCTTCTTCTGTTTATTTCCTGTTCATATTGATTCACGTATTTTTCCTCCAACTAATTCTATTGTATCTTAAAAAACTGATTTTAAAGCTAATGGGAACAGTAATCTGCAGTGTCGTGAGCAGGCCGCCTGTTCCCCGCATTCTCCTGTAATAGAATACCACATTTTTTTAAATATAGCATCTATTTATTCTTAGTTGTCCGCTAATGTACTGATAATGATGGAATCCGCCGACACACCGGTTTTACGGATAACGATATCCTCTATCTGTGCACGCTGCGCCTCCGTAAGTTCTGCCGCATTTACCACAACGTCAACTGTACTGTCTGTAATACTTACCACCACATCGTCAAACCCCTTACTTTCCAGCAAAATCTCTGCTGCCGTTTCTTTTTCTGCCACATCGGTTATAGCAATCATATTATCAACTGCTTCCTGCTTCTGCTCTTCACTGATATTCACATTATTAATGATTTCCAGAAGTGTTTCTTTATTCTTGGCCCTGGTCTGTTCTTTTAATAGTCTTGCCCCTGAAAGCGTATTTAAACTTGCAGAAGAGGTAAATACAGCTTCTCCCGGCGTCTCTCCCTCTGCCAGTTGATTTTCTGTGCTCTGTGCCACATCCACCGGCATATTCTCTGCCATTACCTCATCCATAGTCTCATCAAGATAGTTTTCCTGCTGAAGCACCACATCCGAATCCAGACTGTCGATTTCACCGTACCCTGCCTGTTCCATATCCTCGTCAGATATTTCAAACAAGGATGCTACATCCACATCTGTTTCCGCAACAGACGGTTCATCCGCAACAACAGTATCAGACCCTGCTGTCATAATTTCCTCTTCCGTAATCCTGCTGCCGGCAAAATTCAGGTATCCTGCCACTGCAATCATAATTGCCAGCGCTGTGATCATAATCTGATTCTTCTTCACCATATTCTTCAAATCCGTTTCTCCTTCTTACTGTGATATCATTTTAACTACTTTAATTTTATGTGCATCAATTCCAAATAATGCCTGAATTGCCTCTGTTATATTTTGCACTATTTCAGCATTGCCCCCTCCTTGGGCAGAGATTACGACGCCCTCCACCCGGGGCGATAAAATCTTTTTTATATATGGAGTCCCGTTTCCCTGACCTGTGTCCTGATAAATGGTCTCCTCGACGTCATTGATATTGGTCATATTACGGCTGCCGCCAGCAGAATCCACCTCCGTGGACCCTTCCCGGACCGTGTTCACATCCTTTTCTACAACAGCCTCTCCTGAACTTTCCAAGGTGACCATGACTCTCACCTTCCCTACTCCATCCATGGTACAAAGCAGTTCCTCTAAAGACCTTTCCAGCCGAAAAGCATAAGATAGCAGCGCATCTTCCTCCTCATATACTTCCTGCTTAGAACCAGCATTCTGAATAAGATCGGCTTGTTGATTTAGTATAGCACTTTCATTGTCCCATTGACTGGACTTTAACTCCGATTTTTCATTTTTATCGCCCACCGGCCATACAATCACCATAAGCAGAATCCCAATGAGAAGTACAATTAAAAATTGGTCTTTTGCAAATTTTATCTTAAATTTTTTTTCACAGTTTTTTTCCTGCATACAATAACCAAACCCTTCCCGCCTTCGCCGCCGTTCATATGATATCCCTTATCGTGCTAAAATGACCCTGATTCTGTCGGCGTCTACACCAATACAGTCGCTGTACATGCTTTTTAAGTCTTCTTCTTTCAAATCGGCCTCTTCCTTCCTGCCAAGCTGCACCGGCTCAATTCTAATTTCACTATCCGCAGAGGCGCTTTTTCCTGATACAGTTATAATAATTTCTTCATTTCCACTGTATTCTGCTCCTGAATATACTTCTTCCGAAAACTGAACGTCTACCACCTCATAATCACCTTCACACTGCACAAGCCTGTTTCTCAACTCCTGTTCAAGGCTTTCATATATTTCCATTTCATTTTCTCCCACGCTCAGTTTTTCGCTTTGTGCATCTATTGTATCTTCCATCCTCTGTATTCTGCTGCGGATTTCCTGTTGCTTTTCCTCGTCAAGCACAACTGAAAATATTGGCTCTGTCATGCGCAGAATCATAATGATTCCAACCAATATCCTGACATATTTGGCATAAACCTTTCCCGGAACGAAAAATAAGACTGCCTGTGCTATGATGATAAAAATACATATTTCCTTTATTACACCAATCATTTTCCCCTCCTAAAATGAAACCGTATAGGACACCACCGCAATCACAATAATAAATAGGATAATTGAAGTGAACACACATCTTAAAAGCAGAAAACATCCTCCTCCTACTCTGTCTGCACACATTGACACCCGCTTGTCGCTGACGATTCCTGTAATGGCAGCTCCCAGTTTCACCGCTCCCGTCACCACCAATATCTTTAGCAGTGGCACGAGGCAGGCGCCAAACAATAAAATCAAAAGCAGCACGCCCATGCTGTTCTTGATAAGGACTGCCGATCCCAAAACCAGTTCTGTCACTCCTTCCGTTACCCCTCCTATGCCTGGAATTGCTGCAATTGCTTTCCGCATAGCAGAAACCTTAAGACCGGAAGCCACCGGCACGATTACCGCCTGTACCAGACTAAGCCCTGTTACCGCCCCCATGGCAACTTTAAGCGAGAAGGAGATTCCTTTTTCGATAAACTCAAGTAACAGCGCAAGCTTTTCCTCTGTCCACAATCCATTTAAAAGCGCCAGCATAACATAGCTGCAAATAAGCGGCATAAGCACCCCATTTAAAAAGCTTTCTACCAGATAGGCAACCATCAGCATCAGCTGATAATAATAGACACCCGATGCCGTTCCCTGTGCTGTCCCAACTACAATACTATAAGTTGGAATAAACATTTTTACAAACAGTACAATGCTTTCCATTGTGTCAGAAGCAATTTCAGATACAAAAAGGAAGACCTTTGTCAATATAGCCATTAAAAAAAGATAAAGAAAATAAAACCCAGCCTGCGCCATCTGCTGCCCTGCAAATAAATCTGAGAACTCAGAAAACAACGCCGAAACTACCCCCAAAACCAGAATATAAAGAAAAACCTGTCTTAGCCCTGCCAGTTCTTCCTGCAGGCTATTCTTAATCTGACCGGTGAACATTTTTAAAGCTTCCAGCACCTGACCATTCATGATCATGGAAAGTAGCTGCTTTGCATCAATCTGTATTCCCGGGAAGAGGCTGTCCATTCCTTCATTAATAGAATCCAAATCACTAGCGGAAAGCCAGTTGTCTATGTAATCAAATTCCGATGTCACATCCGTATGCTCACTGGCATTTACCTCCATAGGAAAAAGAATGAATCCTAATATCATTCCCACCCAAATAAGCAGCCCGATTTTGACCCTTTTCATTATTCCTCCCTCATCCCGCTATGGCATTGATATTCTCAATGACTGCTGTAAGGACAGGAATCCCCATAAGCAGCACAGACAGCTTGCCGAAGATCTCTATCTGACCTGCAACTGCTCCGTAGCCGGCATCTTTACAAATGGAAGAACAAAATTCACATACATAGGTTATTCCTACGGCTTTAAATAAAAAGCCAATATAATCTCCACTTCCACTTAAATAGTTCTGGAGCACTTTTACCCTTCCAAGAATCGTTTCAAGACCACTTAAGGAAAATGTAAAAATCAGCAGACAGATTGCTGCTCCGATATAGATTCCAAATTCTGGCCGGTTAGTCTTGAACTGTAGAGCAAGCATCACTCCTGCCACACCAAACGCTCCAATTTTGACAATCTCCATGATAATCTCCATTCCTTCTGCTATAAGCTGAACAAATCCTGTATCATAACGAACAAGTCATAAATATACGGCAGAATCCAAGTGAGCACAAGAATTAATCCTGCCAAAGAAATCAAAAAAGCATGTTCTTCCCTTCCACTATGTTTTAAAATCTGACTTAAAATGGTTATTAGAATGCCAACTGCCGCTATCTTGAAAATCAGACTTATCTCCATATTCCCTCCATGTGATTTTCCTACAGAAGCAGAATGGATATCAATACTCCAGCTGCAACTCCAAGACTCATAATCATTTTATTCTTGCTCTTATGCTCCTTTTCGATTTCCTCAATATGTAGATTAATTTCCCTAAGCAGTTCATCTAATGCCCCCGCCTGCGCATTTTCTTCCATGAACCCCAAACTTGCCGGGAAATCCATAATCAGCTTTTTCTCTGTCTTTGTAAGCGGAAGGTCTTCCATGACCTTTCCCATACAGCTTTGCCACGCCGCTGGAAAGGCTTCCCCCTTTTCACATACCCTCACATCTATTTCTGCAAATGCCTCTCCAAAGGGTTCCCCTCCTTTTTCTGCCAGCCTGCACAGAGTCTCCGGTATCGTTGCTTTCTGATAGGAAATATAATATTTCATGGTCTCATAAATACTCTTTATTCTTTTAAGAAGCATAAGACGTCTCGCTCCATCTAGGCATATATTCCATGCGAAACCAGCACATCCAATGACTGCAAGTATGCATCCTGTTAGGCGGAACATTTTTTCGTACCTCTTATGTCCTGCATCCTCTTATGATTCTGGTCAAACATATCCCGGATTTGGCAGATTCCTTTTTGCTTCTCTAAAAAAAGATATCGCTGAAAAAGAATACCCGCGTATTTCGTATGATTTTGCACATCCTCCATAGAATCCCCATGCATAGTTGCCACCACACTGCTTCCGCTTTGCAGAACCTGATGCAGCGCCCTTAAATCCTCCTCTCCACCAACTTCATCCACCGCTACCACGGCAGGCGCCATAGAGCGCATCAAAAGCATCATCCCCTGCACCTTGGGACTGCCATCCAGCACATCCGTGCGAAACCCCAAATGATTTTGAGGAATGCCCATAAAGCTCCCTGCAATTTCCGACCGCTCGTCCACCACCCCTACCTGTCTGCCTGTTCCATAAGCATTTCCCTCCGACACCTGCCTGATAATATCCCGAAGCAGAGTGGTTTTGCCACATCCTGGAGGCGATATGATGAGTGTATTTAAAAAACGGTTTTCCTTATAAAGATACGGTATGACCGCATCCGCCGCTCCAATCACCTCATGTGAAATCCTGATGTTCATAAAACGGATATGCGTCATATTTCGTATTATGCCATTTTCATTCAGCACTACCTGTCCCGCCATCCCAATGCGGTGTCCTCCCGACACCGTCAAAAATCCCTGCCGTATCTCATTTTCAAAGGCATACATAGAATAGCGGCATATGTTTTTGAGAATCTCTTCTATATCCCGTTCTGTCATATACCATGCATCCTGCCAATCGCTCCCCACATTCCCCTTTCCGGATAAAAACCGCTCTCCCCCAGCTGTAATGAGTCTGACGGGCTGACCTACGCCAAGGCGGATCTCCTGTAGTTTGTCCACATGTAAAAGCGCCTGCTCCCATCTTGGTTTCATAGATTCGGGAAATATCCTTATGATTTCTTCTCTCTTTGTCATTGCATTCACCTCTTATCCCAATATATGACGATTTGTCCAAGTTATGCCAAAAACCGGAATCTCCTGTTAAGGAAATTCCGGTTTTCACCTTTATCAATATGAATATACACACATTAAATCTGTGCAACATCCTTCATGGAGAAGCTCATTCTTCCCATCTTGTCTTTTCCAAGACATACCACAGTCACCTTATCGCCAAGAGTCAGTACGTCTTCCACACGGTTGATTCTCTCCTTTGCAATCTTGGAAATGTGAACCATTCCCTCCTTGCCAGGTGCGAACTCAACAAATGCGCCAAATTCCTTGATGCTCACTACGATTCCCTTGAAGATCTGCCCCTCCTGATAGTCTGTCACGATGGTCTTAATGTATTCTACCGCCTTGTCCATCATAGCCGCATCCGTTCCGCATACAGATACGTTTCCGTCATCTGTGATATCAATCTTCACACCGGTACGAGCAATAATCTCATTGATGGTCTTACCCCTCTGCCCTACCACATCACCAATCTTTTCAGGATCGATGGAAATGGAGATAATCTTCGGCGCATAAGGTCCCACTTCCGGTCTAGGTGCATCAATCGCTTTCTTCATGCAGGTATCCATAATGAACAGCCTTGCCTCACGGCACCTTTCAATGGCGCCCTCCACAATCGGTCTTGTAAGACCATGTATCTTGATATCCATCTGAATTGCCGTAATGCCCTCTGTTGTACCTGTCACCTTAAAGTCCATATCGCCAAAGAAATCTTCCAGCCCCTGGATATCTGTAAGGAGTACGAAATCATCATCGGTCTCTCCTGTTACCAGACCGCAGGAAATACCTGCCACCATCTTCTTAATCGGTACACCTGCCGCCATCAAAGACATGCAGGAGGCACAGGTAGATGCCATGGATGTAGAGCCGTTAGATTCAAAAGTTTCCGAAACGGTACGGATTGCATAAGGAAATTCTTCCTCGGAAGGAAGCACTGGAATAAGGGCTCTTTCCGCCAATGCACCGTGACCAATTTCTCTTCTTCCCGGTCCTCTTGAAGGCTTTGTCTCGCCTACCGAATAAGAAGGGAAGTTATAATGATGCATATAACGCTTGCTCACTTCATTTTCATCCAGACCGTCAATTCTCTGCTGCTCGGATAAAGGCGCTAATGTGCAGACATTGCAAATCTGTGTCTGCCCACGGGTGAACATGGCAGAGCCATGCACTCTGGGAATAATATCCACCTCCGCAGCAAGGGGACGAATCTGGGTGATTTCACGTCCATCCGGGCGCTTGTGATCCTTCAAGATCATTTTACGGACCGTCTTCTTCTCATACTGATAAATCGCTTCTCCAAGAACAGCCAGCCATTCTTCGTTTTCTGCAAATGCTTCTTCCAGCTTTTCTGTTATGTTCTTGATATTTTCTTCGCGGACCTGCTTTTCATCTGTAAAGACCGCTTCCTCCATCTCAGCAGGAGGTACGATTTCCTTGATGGCTGCAAAAAGCTCCTCGGGAACCGCACAGCTTGTATACGTATGCTTCGGTTTGCCTACTTCTGCAACAATCTGGTTAATGAATGCAATAATCGTCTGGTTGATCTCGTGTGCCTTATAAATTGCCTCAATCATCTGGTCTTCAGGAATTTCATTAGCGCCGGCTTCAATCATAATCACTTTTTCGGAAGTAGATGCCACCGTCAGATTCAAATCTCCATTCTTCCACTGTTCTTGGGAAGGATTGATCACCAATTCTCTATCCACCATGCCCACCTGTGTCATAGCACAGGGACCATCAAAGGGGATATCTGAGATGCAGGTTGCAATTGCTGCTCCTAACATCGCCACCAACTCCGGACGGCATGCAGGATCGACGCTCATGACCATATTGTTTAAAGTTACATCATTTCTGTAGTCCTTAGGGAACAAAGGACGCATGGGTCTGTCAATGACACGGCTCGTCAAAATGGCATTTTCAGATGCCTTACCCTCTCTTTTATTAAATCCCCCAGGGATTTTGCCTACTGCGTATAATTTCTCTTCATACTCTACGCTTAAAGGGAAAAAGTCGATTCCCTCCCTTGGCTTGTCTGATGCGGTCGCCGTGGACAATACAGTGGTATCTCCGTAGTGCATGAACGCGCATCCATTTGCCTGCTTGCCCACTCTGTTGATATCAACTTTGAGCGTACGACCTGCAAGTTCCATTGAAAACGTCTTGTACATATTCTCTCTCCTTTTCTTATCTTACCAGTCACTTTAAATGACTCATTGAATTAAAAAGGCGGAGTAAAACCAACCGGTATGCTCCGCCTTAAAACTGCCATCTTTACTTTCTAAGTCCCAGTTTCTCAATCAAAGCACGATATCTTTCAATATCCTTATCTTTCAGATAATTAAGAAGACCACGTCTCTGACCTACCATCTTGAACATACCTCTTCTGGAATGATTATCCTTGGGATGCTCTTTCAAGTGCTCTGTAAGTTCCTGGATTCTTGCTGACAAAACTGCAATCTGTACTTCCGGTGAACCTGTGTCACCTTCGCATCTTGCATATTCCTTCATAATCGCTGTTTTCTTTTCTTTAGAAATCATTGTGTTTCCTCCTTCTTTTTCAAACGCCTGATGCTAAGAACCGGTCGGAGTGTCCATAGTTCTGAGCAACGGCTAAATCTCACACTTACGTATCATAGCACAGCTTATGCCACTTGTAAAGAACTATTTTTAATCCTGCAATATGCGTACCATCCTGTACGGCGTTCTGTAATTATAAGAGGAAATCTTAATTCCTGTCTTAGGGCTGCTGGCATGGATGACCTGTCCTCCGCCGATATACAATGCTACATGATTGACGGTGCCTCCCTTTGCATAAAATACTAAATCGCCCGGCTGAAGTTCCGATGCATTGATGCTTGTTCCCATATTTGCCTGTGCTCTGGATGAGTGCGGCAGGGAAACGCCATATTTGGCAAACACACTGAGAACGAAACCAGAACAGTCCGCACCGTTCGTAAGGCTCGTGCCTCCCCACACATAAGGATTTCCAAGGAACTGCTTTGCATACTGGCAAATATCTACACGGACATCGGAAACACCCTGGCCGTATAAAAGCTCGGTCATAGTGATCGCCGTCTCTAAATCAGACTTCACTTCCACATAATCGCTGGATACGTAAACCTCTTCGTCGTCCAGATAAACCCGAATCCAGCCATCATCCTGGATTTCTACGATATCCAATGCTTCTCCTGCCGCCACCTGAGTGACGACTTCTGCATCCATACTGGGATATTCCCTGATATTCAAACCATCTGCGGTTGCCACTGCAAGTGCAGATGCCAATTCTTCACCTTTCTTTTTTGCCTCAAATCCAGTAAGAAGATACTCTTCTTTTACATATCCTTCCACTTTGCCAGAGGTGATATGTGCCCAGCCGTTTTCACTGCTTATGATTTCACATGCCGCATTTTTCGGAAGCTTTCCAACCAGCTTGCCTGACTCATCCGGTTCCTGTCTGATATTTAAATTATTTTCTTCCACATTGCAGATGCCAAGATGGGTGTATCCCCAAAGCGCACCCTCTGCATTTCTGGCAATTTCAAGATATTCTACTTTTGTAAGAGATGAAAGGAACAGATTACCCGCTCCAGCCGTCAGTAATTCTTCTGTATCGTCGATTGCCGTCACTGTATTCCCACCATTTAACTCCACTGCAAATGTATCCATAGGTCTTCCCAGCATCATTAAGGATGTAAAAATGCAGACACCACATATCATCTGTCTTTTCATAAATTGATCCTCCTAAAGATGTTACAAAATTGTTACATTTTCAACAAGATTATTATAACAAGCAATCCTTTGGATGTCAATCATGGAATTGTCTTCCCTCTGCAATGTCCCTTTCCATCTGTTTTTTCAATGCCTGCACATTTTCAAACTTTTGTTCCGATCTTTTAAATTGTAATAATTCTGTTACAATTTGTTTCCCGTACATATCTCTGTCAAAGTCGTAAAGATACGTCTCCACACTGATTTCCTTTGCCGCATTTACCGTAGGCTTGTACCCAATATTCGTAATACCCGGATAAACACAATTTTCATAAAGCACCCGGGAATAGTAAACGCCCTTAGGCGGCAGAAGCTTTTCCGTCACCGGATAAAGATTCAGTGTAGGCATCCCAAGCCGTCTTCCCAGTCGGTTCCCCTCCTGTACCTTCCCCTCAAAACTGTAATATCTGCCAAGCAGCTCACAAGCAAGAGGCATGTCTCCCTTTTCTACAGCCTCCCTTACCAGCGTAGAACTGATTTCCCTGCCTTTGTAAAAAATCTTATCGATGATCTCTACCTGATAACCAAGAGAATCTGCCAGACTAATCAGCAGTTCCTTGTTTCCTCTTCCCTTATAGCCGAAAGACAAATCCTCCCCCGCCGCAATATAACCTGCATGCATCTGCTCTGCAAGAATCTCTCTGACAAAAAATTCAGGATCTGTAGCCGCAGTTTCCTTGTTCAGAGGAAACTCAATCAAAATATCGATTCCCAAACGCTCAAACAGCTTCCTTTTTTCACACCGCGTCGTCAGTTCAGCTTGCGGTCCTTGTCCAAAATAAACAGATGCAGAAGGATAAAATGTAAAAACCACTGCCTGCATTCCCTGCTTCTTTTGTCTTAAAATATGGGAAAGAAGCTGTATATGTCCTTTATGAATGCCGTCAAACTTTCCAATTGCGACGGCTGTCTGCTGTTGCATATAAAATTTCGTTGTATCGTGAATGATTTCCATAATTCATTACCTGCTTCATCAACTGAAGAACATTTTCACCGGCAAAAAAAGTTCTCGTTTCCTGTCACATTGATATACACCGTAAAAAATGTTCTGATGGCTGTATACCCGCATCTTTTGTCCATCTATCATATCTGCTGTTTCTTCCACAAAATCATTTCTTTTCAACTGATTTCCATTTTGAATTGCTTTGAACGCGCTTTCCTTTACACTAAACGCCGGATAAGCTTCAAACATTTTCTCCACCGGAATCACTGCCTCTGAAAGCGTTCCCTGATCGGATAAATACTGCAGCTGGTCAAGTGTACGGGCTGTTTCAATCTCAAATCCACCCGCCTTTGATCGGATCAGCTTCACCATTACCCCTCCGCATCCCAGCTTTTCCCCAATATCATGGCACAAGGTCCTGATATAAGTGCCCTTAGAGCACTTCACTTTTATAATATATTCCGGGTGCGCCTCTTCCAAAATTTCCAGCTCATAAATCGTAATCGGTCTCGCTGCACGCTCCACCTCTTTGCCTTCTCTGGCAAGCTCATAGAGCTTTTTTCCATTTACCTTTAATGCCGAATACATAGGCGGAACCTGCATGGAATCCCCGACAAACGACAAAATAACATCTCTTACCTCTGATGGCGAAGCTGACACTTCTCTCCTTGCTAAAACCTTTCCCGATCCATCCTGCGTGTCTGTACTTATGCCGAGCTGCAGCGTGGCAATATACTCCTTCTGCCGGTCCGTCAGCATGTCGCACAATTTTGTAGCGTTTCCAAGACAAACAGGAAGAACCCCTACCGCATCCGGGTCAAGGGTTCCTGTATGACCAATTTTTTTTTGCCTGCAAATGCCTCGAAGCTTTGCCACCACGTCATGGGAGGTATAGCCAGCTTCTTTATACACGTTTATGATTCCATGATACATCTTATCAACATTCCTTTATGCTTTTAGTTGTATTGCAATTTGTGCGGACAAGTTATTGACAATATCATGGAAAGTTCCCTGCATGGTAGCTCCCGCTGCCCGCACATGACCGCCGCCCCCAAAGAAAGATGCCACCTTCGCCACATCCACCTTTCCGTTGGAGCGAAGACTCACCTTGTATTCCAGCGTATCCGTCTGATACATAAAGATGGCGCATTCCACGCCTTTGGTATTTCTAAGCTGGCTTACGATTCCTTCCAGATCGTGCGGCTCTACCTCATAAAAGTTCATGGTCTTTTTATCCACCATGCTGACCACACATTTTCCATTCATAAATAAAATACTCTCAAGAAGCGCCCTGCCGAGAATCTGATTCTGCACATAGGTCTTCTCATAAAAGGTCTCATCGATCAGCCTGGAAAAATCAAATCCGTAGGAAATCAGTTCTGCTGCCGCCTTTAAGGTAGAAGGCGCGGTGTTAGAATACTGCAACACCCCTGTATCATGAATGATTCCTATGTATAAAGCCTTGGCAATCTCCGTATCCAGCAGAGATTTATCGGCAATCACATCATAAATCAACTCGCTGGTGGAGCTCGCCTTGGGCATAATATAGTTTACATCCCCGCAGCCTTTGTTACTGATGTGGTGATCGATATTCACTTTTTTCTTTGCCCCATCAAAAAACTTTTCGGCTTCTCCGAGACGGTCCTTTGCCCCATCCAAGGCAAAGAAAACATCATACCTTTCCACATCGGAGACATAATCTGTATGTATTTCCTCTATTCCTTTGATACAGGCAAAGACATCTGCCGGTTTTTCCAGCATCACTTCCACCTTTGCCCTGGGGCATGCCTTCTTAAGATACAGGTAAAGCCCCATAACGGACCCGACGCAGTCTCCATCGGGTCTTATGTGACCGCTAATGCCAATTGTTGTGGCATCTTTTACTACTTCAAATATATCCATCATACTCTCCAAATTACTAAACTCTCTTTTCACTGTTCTTCCTGACTGCGGTTCACTTCATCGATCAGTCTGGACATCTTTACTCCGTAAGCTATAGACTGATCCACGATAAAGCGGATTTCCGGCGTATTTCTCAAATTGACCCTTCTCGCCAGTTCTTTTCTGATATATCCTTCCGCACTCCTTAACCCTTCCAGCGTATCCTTTTGAACTGTTTCGTCTCCGTATACGCTGATCCACGCCTTACAGGTTTTTAAATCCGGCGCAACCTCCACCGAAACCACAGAGGTAAGGGGACCTACCCTGGGATCCTTTAAATCGCCTCTTATGATCTCCGCTAAAACTCTCTGCACCTCCCCGTTGATCCGGGTATTTTTCATGCTGTTTTTTCTCACCTGGGAACCTCCACCATAATATATGCCTCTACAATGTCAAGCTCCTGCATCTGATCGAATCCTTCGAATACAAGACCGCATTCAAATCCTGCTTTAACTTCCTTCACATCATCCTTGAAACGCTTGAGGGAAGCAAGGGCACCTTCGTAGATCTGATTGCCTTCTCTTGTGATACGTACTTTACAATCCCTCTGGAACATACCGTCAAGCACATAAGAGCCTGCAATATTTCCCACCGCAGATGCTTTGAAGATCTGTCTTACTTCCGCATGACCGATTACCTTTTCCTCAAAGACAGGGTCCAGCATGCCCTTCATGGCTGCTTCAATATCTTCGATTGCCTGATAAATCACCTTGTAGAGTCTGATATCAACGCCCTCCCGTTCTGCGATGGTCTTAGCCATAGCATCAGGACGGACATTGAAGCCAATAATGATTGCTGCTGACGCAGAGGCAAGGGATACATCCGATTCATTGATCGCGCCTACGCCGCCATGAATGCATTTCACCACTACTTCCTCATTAGAAAGTTTCATAAGGCTCTGCTTAACCGCCTCCACGCTTCCCTGTACGTCTGCTTTTACGATAATGTTCAATTCCTTCAGATTACCTGCCTGAATCTGGCTGAAAAGATCGTCAAGAGACATCTTCGCCTTTGTTTCTTCCAGCATCTTTTCCTTATTCTGTGCAAGGTAAGTCTCTGCATAAGATTTCGCTGTCTTGTCATTTTCATGGGCAATAAATACTTCTCCGGCACTGGGCACATCGGAAAGTCCAAGGATTTCCACCGGCGTGGAAGGAAGCGCTTCCTTCACTCTTCTACCCTTATCATCTATCATTGCCCTTACTTTGCCGTGGCTTGCCCCTGCGGAAATGAAATCGCCCACATGAAGGGTACCTTTCTGCACCAGCACAGTTGCCACAGGTCCCCTTCCCTTATCCAGTTCTGCTTCTATTACAAGACCTCTTGCCTGTCTGTCAGGATTTGCCTTAAGCTCCATAATCTCCGCTGTAAGCAGAATCGTCTCAAGAAGGGCTTCAATGCCTTCTCCCGATTTAGCTGATACAGGTACAAATTCTGTGCTTCCGCCCCAATCAACCGGAATCAGTTCATATTCTGTCATTTCCTGCTTCACCCTGTCAATGTTGGCGCCCGGCTTATCAATTTTGTTCACAGCAACAATGATTTCCGTTCCCGCCGCCTTGGCATGATTGATTGCTTCCACCGTCTGGGGCATAACGCCATCGTCCGCTGCCACTACTAAAATTGCAATATCCGTAGAATTAGCGCCCCGCATACGCATTGCCGTGAACGCCTCATGTCCGGGTGTATCAAGGAAGGTAATTGACTGACCATTAACATTTACAGTATACGCACCTATGTGCTGTGTAATACCTCCGGCTTCCTTATCCGTCACATTTGTCTTGCGGATTGCATCGAGAAGGGACGTTTTGCCATGATCAACATGCCCCATAACACAGATGACAGGCGGTCTTTTCTCCAACTTTTCCGTTTCCTCTTCATCCTCTTTGAGCAGTTCTTCAATGACATCGATCTTTTCTTCCTTTTCACAGATGATCTCATACTCGATTGCTATATTTTCAGCATCCTCAAAGGAAATTTCGGAATTAACCGTTACAATCTGTCCCTGCAGGAACAACTTTTTAATGATAACCGAAGGCTGCAGTTTCATCTTATCCGCCAATTCCTTAATGGTAAGGGACTCCGGAATGGTGATGACCTTGATCTGCTCCTCAACTGCCTCTTCAACTTTCTTTTCGGGCTTGATAAATCTGCCCGCTTTATTTTTGTTCTTTACTGCCGTCTCGTCCTCTTCGTAGATAAAATCTTTCTTTGATTTTTTATCTCTCTCTTGACCCATTCTGCGCTTTTCATCATCTCTGCGCTTTTCATCTTTAACGGGGGCTTCCGCAGCGAAACTCTTACCCGGCTTTTCGGGGCGTTTAAATCGATTGTCCTGCCCCTGAGCGCCTCTCTCGCTCCGGTTATGATTGCTGCCAGGTCTATTATGATTCCTGTCAGCGTTATTACCCCTGAAATCATTCCTGCTGCCCGAAGCAGCTGGACGATTAGCGCCTTCAGGTCTGCGGGTGTTGTTCCTCTCATTCCTTTCGCCCTGATTGTTTCCAGTGCCTCCCGAAGTTCTCTCATTTCTCTGATACCTTTCTTCCTTCGGCGCTGCCGGACGCACGTTCACATCCTTCTGAACAGGCGCCTGCTTTTCTGTGTTTTCCATAGAAACCTTTGTCTGGGCTGCCTGGGCATTTTTTGCCGCCAGCCTTTCGCTCTCCATCCTTCTTGCATTTTGCTTGAAGTCCACCTGTGTAGTCTCAGGCATGGAAGGCGCTGTTAACGGACGGATGATTTTGTGACGCGTCTCTTGCTGCTGCCTTCCCGGATTTTGATTCTGGCGATTCCCATTACTGGGTCTGTTCCCCTGTCCGGAACGTCTGTCATTGTTTCCTTGGCGCTGTCCTGGAATATTACTGTTGTGGGGGTTGCTTACAAAGATGATTTTCTTTTTCTTTTTGGGCGCCTCTCCCCCGTTCTGAACAGGCTTTGCTTCTTTATTTTCTTTGTCTGTGCTCTTTTTTTCTTCCACTTTTGCCTTTTCCGCCTTTTCTCCTGAATCTGGTACCTTTTTCTCTTCCACCCTATCTGCCTTTCTAGCAGGTTCAGTTCCAAAGGATTTCCTAACCATATCCGCTACGTCATCCTCTATAGAACTCTGAGGCGCCTTTACTTCAATTCCTTTATCCTGTAGAAAAGCAATGATTTCTTTGCTTTGCTTTTCCAATTCCTTTGCTATTTCATGCACTTTCATTTTGGCCATTCTATTACCTCCGTCTTAATTCCTATGCCTCTTCCAAACGTTTTATTATGTTTTCTGCCATTCCCTGATCTGTAACTGCTATGGATGCTCTCATTTCCTTACCGACTGCTCTTCCAAGCGCTTCCTTAGTTCCATAAAAATAAATCGGCGTCTTGTAAAAAGTACACATATTGGTGAACATTTTCCTTGTATTGTCGGAAGCTTCACAGCTTACGATCACCACCGCTGCCTTTCCCTGCTTAACTGCCTTTTCCGTAGAAAATTCGCCGCTGACTAAATTTCTTCCTCTTGCAGCCAGACCTAAAAGAGATAATATTTTATCATTCATGAAAAGCATCAAACTCCTTTTCCAGATTATCATAAACTTCATTTGGAATACTCATTTTGAAAGACCGCTCCAACCCTTTATTCTTATGTGCTCTTTTCAGGCATTCCGCCGTCTTGCATAGGTAAGCGCCTCTTCCATTTCTTTTTCCGGTTACATCCAGCACGATCTCATTTTCGGGAGTCTTAAGGACACGCATCATATCTTTCTTGTTCTTCATCTCTCCACACCCTACGCACTGCCTCATTGGGATTTTTTTTGCCATAAAATCCCTCCTTATTCTATCCTATCAGGCGCAGCTTCCTCATAGTCCTCTCCGCTGCCGTCTTCTTCATACTCCTGCAGATCGCCCTCTTCGTATTCTCCGTCGTATTCATCGAACTCGTCATACTCATCATATTCATCCATATAATCTTCATAACGGAATCCCGGAGCATCCTTGGCCTGTGTCTCACTCTTGATATCGATCTTGTAGCCAGTCAATCTAGCCGCCAGCCTTGCATTCTGTCCTTCCTTGCCGATTGCAAGTGAAAGCTGATAATCGGGAACTACCACTTTCGCCGTCTTTTCATCCGGATCTGCAAACACCGCGACGATCTTTGCAGGTGAAAGCGCATTCTGAATCAGATTGCCGGGGTTTTCATCCCAATTAATGATATCGATTTTCTCTCCCCGCAGCTCTTCCACGATAGAATTGACTCTGGCGCCGTTCAAACCAACGCAGGCGCCTACCGCATCCACATTAGGGTTATTGGATCTTACCGCCATTTTGGTTCTGCTGCCCGCCTCTCTGGCAATACTCATGATTTCAACCGTACCGTCCTTGATTTCCGTAACTTCCGCTTCAAAGAGACGCTTTACCAGTTCCGGATGGGTACGGCTGACCAAAATCCTCGGTCCCTTGGGCGTATTTTTGACTTCCAGTATATACACCTTGATTCTTTCTGTGGGTCTGAACACTTCTCCCTTCACCTGTTCGCTGTCATTTAAAATACCGTCCGCCTTGCCAAGATTAATGCTGATATTCTTGCCCATATAGCGCTGTACGATACCGGTGACAATATCTTTTTCCTTTTCAAAATACTGATTGTAGATGACGCTTCTTTCCTCTTCGCGAATCTTCTGCAAGATAACATTCTTTGCATTCTGGGTTGCAATACGCCCAAATTCCTTGGACTTGATTTCCACATGAATGATATCCCCCAGCGCTGCATCGGATTTGATTTCCTGTGCATCCTCAAGAGAAATCTGCAGACACGTATCTTCCACTTCTTCCACTATTTCTTTTTCTGCATAGCACAGGAAATCACAGGTCTCTCTGTCAATTTCCACTTTCACGTTGTCAGACTTGCCAAAGTGATTCTTGCAGGCTGTGATCAGCGAATTCTCAATTGCTTCAAAAAGTGTCTCTTTGCTGATTTCCTTCTCCTTCTCTAAAATATCTAATGCTTCCATTAATTCTTTGTTCATTTCCCTTATCCCTTTCTGCCCTGTTTTGGGCGCCCTAAAAATCCAGTGTCAGTCTTACTGCTGCAATGTCTTTTCTATTAAATGTAATTTCTTCCTTCTCCTGCCCCAAATCCATTTCCAGCGTAATCGTGCTTTCGTCAAATGCCTTCAGTATTCCCGTAAAATCCTTGGACCCGTTTACTGGCTTGTAGCATTTTACATCCACTTCGCTTAAAAGGCTTTTTTGAAAATGCTTATCTTTTTTAAGCTGGCGTCCAAGTCCCGGGGAACTCACCTCCAAAATATAGGCATCCTCGATAAAGTCCGCTTGATCAAGTTCATCCGACAATGCCCTGCTCACCGCTTCGCAGTCGTCGATGTTCACGCCGCCTTCCTTATCAATGAAACATCTAAGATACCACTCGCTCCCCTCCTTCACGTACTCAACATCATAGATCTCTACCTGGTTGGCACCCGCAATGGGTTTTAAGAGTTCTTCCGTCCTTAATTCATAATTCTCTCTCTTTGACATGCATTCACCTCTTGTCGTTATCCTTAAAAAAGAGTGGACTGCGAAGTCCACTCTAGATTAGTAATTATGATTGATTCTATTGTATTTTAGCACCCTGTTAACCAAATTGCAATAGGGTTCAGATATTTTTTTGTTTTTCTTCCTTATTTAAATGATATAGAAGCACTACAGCCAGGAGAATAAATCCGGCACCGCCAATTAATCCTGTGGGCGCAGGTCCTAAGAATACATTGTATGGGTTCTGTAGGGACGTGAAATAAATACTAACAGCGGCAAAGCCGTTTAAGGTTCCATGTCCTATGACTGCAGGTATGCAGCTGCCTGTCTTGATGGTGACATAAGAGAGAATAATTCCCATCACAATACAGAACAGGCACATGGCAAAGATTCCCAAAAACGGGAAGCCCCTATATCCAACGCCATAGTTATGTCCCATCATCGTCAAAGGTGCATGCCACAAGCCCCATATCACGCCGTTTATCAAAAGTGCGGGCACTACCTTGAATCGCTTAAGCATTTTAGGCAAGAGGAAGCCTCTCCACCCCCACTCTTCTCCAAAACAGGGAATGAAGTTCAAAAAGGGGGAAAGAAAAATCCCCATCAAAATCTGCACGATGATTGTAATCTTAATCTGTTCTGCACTGACAGTTACTCCGGCGCTGTCTGCCTGTGCCTCAAAAAGTGCCTTGACATAGCCCATATCTGCATCAAACTGCTTAGGAAAAATGAGGAAGTACAATATGGCTCCTAAAATAATGAGCAGGACATAACCAAACCATGCAAGACCGTAATATTTAAGATTTCCCTTTAAGCGCAGGGAAATCATCAGGTTTTCCTTAGTGAATTTTTCTTTTGTTGCAAGGCGTGTGACCAAGGCGCCCACTGCCGGCAGAAACATAACCGCCGCCACCATGATCTGGGCAAAATATGCCTGCGCGATATCAGCGCTTCCCACCATTGGTCTTATTAAAAAGATTTCTATGCTGTAGGTCAGTCCGAAGGTGATTAAAAGATAAATGATAATTTGTTTAGTGTTATATTTTTGTTCCATAAAGTGCCCCTCTCTTTCCATTTTCTATTAAATCTAAAAAATCAGAAAATTATGGTAAAAATACTATCTAAACTATATTATAGCCTCAAAAAAAAATCAAGTCCGCTAGTTTTTATAAAAATTCAAATATCTCGACATAAATGCCCATACATGATATAATTTCTTTACAAATTTCGTACAAAGCTGCCATTGAGGCAGGTTTTTTCACTGCAGCATTATGCTGCACTCCCCAAAAAATGAAAGCAAAAAGAAAGGATGTGTATGATGTTATTCAAAAAACAACGTATTTTGTCAATTGCAATTTCCATGAGTTTGTCCTTCGGTACTTTTGCATTGACTCCAATCAATGTATTTGCAGAATCTCCAAATTTTACCACAGGTGCAATAACTGAAAGCACCGATGGCAGCTCTAATCAAATTCCAGACGGAAGTACCGATGGAAGTTCTGGTGAAACTCCAGATAATGGTACCGACGGCAGTTCTGATGAAACTCCAGATGACAGTGTCGGCGGTAGTTCTGGTGAAACTCCGGATGACGGTGCTGGCGATAGTCCCGATGAAACTCCAGAGGATGGTACTGGCAGCAGTCCTGACGAAGTTCCAGATGATGGTACTGGCGATAGTTCTGGCGAAGTTCCAGATGAAGATGCCGGCGACAGTTCTGATGAAATATTAGATGAGGATGCTGTAGGGGAAATCGAAGAGGATGTTCTGGTTGAAGATATAGACCTGATTTCTGACAAGGATGTAAATGAGATTTTAAAGAGCACAGAGAAGCAAACTGCCGGGCTGAGCATCTCAATTGAATATCCCGAGCAGATTCAATGCAAAACTCCGGTTACGTTTACCGTAAATGCAGATGGCGGTTCGGGAGAATATCAATACCGAATCCATAGCATTATGGTACATGACGGTTCCGGATATGTATCAGTATATGATGTCAGCTATGGCTCTAACAGTGCATTTCAGGACAGTAATACTTTTTCCTTTACGTTTCATGCATCCGGCACATACTATGTTCGTTTTAGTGTCCGCGATAAAGTCACAAGCCAGTTTGTAAATACTGGTTTTGATGAATATATATTAAATATACAAGATCCCCAATATCCATCTGTTGAACAGATTGTCGAGAATGTCGTAGCAGAATGTATGCAATCATGCACAACCGATTTTGAAAAAGCGCTATGGCTGCATGACTGGATTCTGGATCACGCAGATTATGATTATACCTATAGTTACTGCTCAGCTGAAGGAGTTCTTGCCAGAGGCAAAGGAACCTGCGAAGCATATCACAGGGCTTATGTGATGCTTCTGAATAAAGCAGGTATCGCAACAGGCAGGATTGAAGGAAATGGTCATGTCTGGACTGCGGTGCGGATGGACGGAAAATGGTATCAAGTCGACAGTACATGGGATGACATGGGCGAGCAATACAAAGGCTCTTATTATGAGCATATGTATTTTGGCATAACCGACTATATAACCGGGCTTGTGCATTCGGATCACACAGCTGCAAAGCCCGGATATGAATCAACATCTCTTGAAAATAATTATTTTATAAAAACAGGTGAGATAACCCGTTGGTCGGACCCATTTGTTGCATTAGTGAATCAAAATATTGCCAGCGGCAGCACAGAGTTTTCTCTTCCCGTAACGGACTCTATGCCAAACAATTTTAAAAATGTTATCTATAATCTTGTCGCATACCAGTTATCCAACCAGAGCTGGGGCAATGTGGAGTTGTCTGCCTCCTATAAAGATAACACAATTACCTGCAAAACCGGAGCCAGCTTAGGTGAACTGTCTTCTCTTACCGTCACGCCGCCGGTAAAAGTTTTGTACAAAAAAGGCGAGGCAGTCGATAAGACTGGTTTGACGGTAACAGCAAACTATGTAAATGGTTCAAAGATACTGCGTGAAGATGAATATCGGATAGAAGGTTTTGACACTAATACTGTCGGTACCCGAACAGCCACGATTATCTTTGGCGGAAAGAGCGCTGCATTTCAATATACTGTTCAAGAACAGCAGGGATTGAGTAATGTCTATAACGGCATTGACTATTCAGCAGTTTTTGATTATACATATTACCTGTCAAAATACACTGATTTAAAACAGGCGTTTGGTGGGGACCATTCCAAAGCATTGGCACATTTTGTAAATACAGGAATGTCGGAAGGACGCCATGCAAAAGAGTCTTTTAATGTGTATACTTACATGAACAGATATGCAGATTTGAAAAATGCCTATGGGGATGACTTAAAGAGTTATTACATGCATTATATAAATGCCGGAATAAATGAAGGAAGAGACGGCAGTGGGGAAATCAGCGAAGGTAATCCAACTCCTGCTCCTCCAACAGGCTCTTCTGCAATATACGAAGGTGTGGATTATTCATCCGTATATGATTATAATTATTATCTCGCAAGCTACGCGGATTTAAAAAGTGCATTTATCAATAATGAGAAAGCAGCCTTACAACATTTTGTGAATACAGGAATGTCGGAAGGACGCCATGCAAAAGAGTCTTTTAATGTATATGCCTACATGAACAGATATGCAGATTTAAGAACCGCTTTTGGAAACGACTTGAAAAAGTATTATATGCATTATATAAATGCTGGGATAAACGAAGGGCGGGACGGACGCGAAGAAACTGGAGGAATCACCCCGACTCCTACTCCTCCAACAAGTTCTGCAACCATATATGAGGGCGTAGATTACGCATCTGTATATGATTATAATTATTATCTTGCAAACTATGCAGATTTAAAAAGTGCATTTAGTAATAATGATAATGCCGCTTTACAGCATTTTGTAAATGCAGGAATGTCAGAAGGACGTCAGGGAAAAGAGTCTTTCAATGTATATGCTTACATGAACCGATATGCAGATTTAAGAAATGCTTTTGGAAATAACCTTAAAAATTACTATTTGCATTATATGAACAGCGGGCTGCAAGAAGGAAGAGTCGGTAATTAATATTGAAAATTTAACCAGCGGAGGTAGGCTAAATCAGTTTTTGCCTACCTCCTGCTCATTTTTATGAGTCCAATTTCTTTTAATCTTTCTAACAATAAACTCATATATCATTCTTATAAAAACATTAGGTCTATACTTATAAAATGTGTGAACAAACCTATTACGAAAATCTCTGCTGCAGGAACTATGATGCGCATTTACAACATTCCAATATTCCTTATCGGAATACGTCCCATCCAAAGCTTCTTCAAGTGCAACTTGTCTTTCCTTAAACCAATTTCCATTATTTTGCTCCAAGATAAGGCTGTCGTTGATAAAATATGGAATAACCTCATAAGTAATGTTTTTCCTGCTGCTTCCAGAAATAATTTTAACTTTAACGATGCCAGTTTCCCTACACATTTTCGGGACCATATCAGACACAAAATTTCCCTGTCCATAAGCAATGATAGAATCCTTATATCGCTCAATTCCCTGAAACACATGAGAATGATGCCCTAAAATAATATCTGTTCCTACATCAACAAACCTATGTGCAAGCTCTATTTGCACATTGGATGGAAATGTCGCAAACTCATCCCCCCAATGAGCGGCAAGAACGATTACCGTATCCGGTTCTGTATCGTGAAGCTTCTGCACCTTCTTTAGAACGCGCTCAATATCATCTTCATACTGAATATCATTTGGCTGATACCATTCTATATGAATGCAGACAGAAAAAAATGCAATTCGCACTCCTGTAAGATCATAAATCAAGGGCTTTTCATCCCTAATCCCTATGGTATTAATCCCGGCATTTTCACATACCTCCTTCGTATGAAAAAAACTGTCTGTTCCATGCTGCAGGCAATGATTGTTTGCCAAATTAAGAATTGAAAATCCGGCATTTTTCAAAAACTCAATTTCTTTTTCTGTACAGCACATCTGAAGTTCCTTTAAATTCTTGTGCTTAGGATTGTAAACTACTGATTCCAGATTTCCAATCACAATATCAGCGGTATGAAAGTCTTTCATACAATCATTGAATAACCGCTCCTTTATTTCATGAAAAGCAGCGCCAACTCCCACTCCCACAAACAGCGGTGAATCTGAAAGCATTAAATCCCCCACCGAGCACAATACGATTTCGTTTTTTTCTAACATCCAAACATCTCCTTTATATTTTGCACCCCTTTTTCCTATTCCCGATGAATGAATTTATCAATTCTTTCTCTTTTACATACATAAATCCACCGCCAACTATAAGATAGATTATTACTCCCATCACAATCTGAATAAGCAAGGTGGGAATATTTGCTAAATGAGTGCTTCCATACAGATAAACAGGTACAAACATTATAAGACCGGCAACCAGAAAAAAGGCATTTGACAACGTATATCCCACTACCGGTATCTCCTTTCTACATACAAATATTTGGTAAAGTGCTACAAAAGACTCTGCAAACAGCGTTGCCCATGCCGCTCCAATTGCCCCCCACAGCGGAATCAATATAAAATTAAATACCAGATTGATGACCACCCCTATCAAAATTGAAGCAATATAATCCTTATCCCTTTTTTGCGGAAGCAAATACTGGTTTCTCACAACATTTGCACTTCCCCTAAAAACCACATGAGGCGCGATCACCATGATTAATATACCACTTGCCAAAAATTCCTTTCCAAAAAACACCTGTGCAAAAACTTTGCCAACTGCCATCATCCCAAACGCCATGCCGCATGCCATGAACATTATAAATCTCATGGACTTTTTTATATAATATCTTGTCTTCTCCATCTCACCTTCAACTGCCAAATTTGTCATTTTAGGTAAAGTTACAACTCCTAATGATGCCAGTATCATATACGGCACTTCAACGATTTTATCTGCATTTGAATATATGGCTACCTCCGCCATTCCTATCATATTTCCGAGCATGATTTTATCCATCGTTCTATAAATATTGATTACTAAAACCGGAAAAAATAAGACAAGGGCACCTTTTCCATACCCCCATATTTCCTTAACTGTTGCATAGACAAACTTTATGTACTTAAATGCGCCAATCCAAAGAATAAGTGAACTTATCAGCAATGAGCCCGCACAAAAAACAGAATACAAAATAAGGTCATCTTTTGATTTTACAAAAATAAAGATTCCTAAAAATGATACAAGCCGCGAAACGATATTCACCGCAGATGTAATCTGAAACTTTTCCATTCCAAAATATAGCCAACTAATATTGAATAACTCTGCAACAATGTATAACATCTGAACCCAGGAAACAATAACATTTTCCTTGCAAAAAATAGTAAGATAAAGTACATACGCTGCAATGGCAAACATGCTGAAAACAATTTGAAAATAGTACGCCGCTGAAAATACCTTATTCAACTCTTCTTTATCTTTACAATTTTCGGCAATCAGCCTGCTCCCATAATTTTCAAATCCCAAAAAAGCAATCATTTGAAAATAAATGACGACAGAATAGGTATAATCGTAAATTCCTAACTTTTCTGCCCCCAGTACCCTTGTTATATATGGAACTGTAATCAAAGGCAATATGATTCTTAAAACTTTATAAAAGGTCGTATACAAAAAATTTTTTGCAATCGTCTTTGAAGTACTCATTTTTCTTTTTTAGTCCTCCTCAGGCATTGGATATTGCAAGCGACAACAAACATCAAATAAAAAAGAATATCATCAAAGGTTTCTCCTTGTATGATTATAAGCAAAACCGTAAAATAGGATATCAGTATTCTAGTTACATTCTCTTTCGTATTATTAAGTTTCTTACATATTAAGATCAATAATATTGCAAACAAAACAATTCCAACAATTCCTCCAGTGAATAACGTATTCATATACCTATTATGCGTTGTAGCGAATCCGAATATTTCATTTCCCTGCCCCTGTCCTACTCCCCAGACAGGTTCTTGCAGAAATACGCTGAATGCTCTTGACCAGAGACGCGTTCTGCCTGAAAGCGTAACTTCTCTTCTTAAAACGGTTTGAAGAAAAGAAGAAAAGAAATATAGGTTCTGCATCAAGACCACCAAAATAAAAATCAGTACATTCAGCACCAAGCTCCAAGCAAGAGATACCCGCCATCCTTTTTTACTTATCCTATTATAAAAATTAATTATAATAATACATGTTACACTCAGCAGAGAGGTTACGGACCATACCCTGATTACATAAAAAATGGAAACGGCCTCAAGAAAAATGAGTCTTCTGAATTTATAATTTTCATCCTCATCAACCTGCAGACGAAATTCACCCAAAACGATTGCAATTGTAGAATATAATCCCATTGCATTTTGATGCCCTAAAAAATAATATTTTTTAGTTCCTGCTACTGCTAATGGATGATACAATCCATTTGGGAATAGAAGCATGGAAACTACATTTGTATATATCAGCAATTCCATTATTATATATAGAACACGTATACATCTTTTTGCATCCTCTTTGAGCATAATATCGATGATGAAAATAAAGGCTGTTACACTGATGACCTGTTTAGAAACAGATCCCAATGGTGTTCCTGCTCTTAATGTACTAATCCACAGGGCTGTCTCCAACAGAATAATGACCACCATGACCAAGTTAAAACGTATCTTTTTTATATGAAGCAGGATAAATCCCACACTAAAAAGCTTTCCAACTGTATATAAAATATCCATAAACTGAAAGCGAGATAAATACGGACTTTCAAGATAACAAATTAAAATAATAAACCACAAGAAATCTCTTGCAGATATTACTTTTGTTTTTTTAGATGTCTTTATCCTCATTTACAGAATCCACCTTTTATTTATCCAAAAAATGTTTCATCAATACTTCTTATAAAGTTCTATCAACTTCTCATAGATTGTCTTTTCGCTGAACATATGCTCTGCATATCCGGCTATTTTTTCTGAATCATATTTGTCGTAGTTATGATACATGTCTATCATTGCCCTGCCTAATTGTGCAGGACAGTCAAACGGCACCTCTATGCCCCGCTCCTTTGTCATATAAGAAGATATACCCGCTTTATTTGAAATGATTGCTGGTTTCCCACACATCCATGCCTCCACCACCGGTACACAAAATGTTTCATATTTACTATAGGAAATCAGCGCGTCTGCCCCTGCTATTTCTTTCGCCACATCCTCTGGGTTAAGCGCACCGGTAAACTGAATCTGATGGCATCCGACAGCAATTCTCTCAAGAGAAGCCCTTGCTTTTCCTGAACCAATCACTTTGAGCATCACCTTATCGTTGCCATCAAACCTTTCGATAAATTGCTTGATTACAAGGTCAAATTGTTTAATCGGCACCAGCCTTCCGACAATTATAAACATAAATATATCACTAAACTTCTTTTTTTCTGCTATACGAAACAGAGGAGATGCCAAATCAGGTATTATCTCTTTTGGCACGGAAATATCCGTTAAACAACATGCGGCATCAAGCAGCTGTTGCCCTACACTTATAAAGCAGTTAGCATGCAATCCATAATACCTCAGCCTGATCATCTCATGCTTTTTCAAATTATTAATCAATACTCTGGACCAATGCTCTGTAACAAATAACTTTACTCCCTTTTGCCGATACTGATCGATTTCATATGTACTGCTTATCATGGAAGGGTAGTGCACATGAATCAATTCTGGCATTCCTAATTCACCCTCAGCCTCATTTAGCAACCTCCTCCAGCATTCATCCTCAAATTTCTCCAAGTATATTCCCATTTTCCCCGGAAAATAAAATTGAGAATATATATAAATTGATACACCATTTTCTTCAAATCTCCGAAACCCTCTTGGCTCTCTCCTCTTAAAAAAGCTAAGCGTCAATGCAATATAGCAAACTTCATTTCCTCCTCTGGCGAGAAGCTTTGCCTGATCTAATTCAAATGATCCCCACATTCCGTTACTCGTGGCAGGATAACCACGCCCAATTACCCAGATTTTCATACCGTCTGCTTCTCCGCCTCATTTATTTTACTTTCTATAATATCCGCTATCGTTTTTGATAAAGGAATTTTGGGCTTCCATCTGAAATCTTTCATAAATCGGTTTATATTCATTGATGAATTTCTCGCATCCATCCCTTCTTTTACAGTGTAGCCCGCATCTATGCCGTACATCTTTAGCTGACTGACAATACAGTCTGCAACTTCAATCAATGTATAACTTTCCATTCTCCCCAGATTATATTTCTGTTTCCAGCTTTTAGGATTGCTCATTATCATTTTTAAGATTCCCTCCGCCGCATCACGTACATCTAAAAATCCAAATCTCTGCATTCCGCCTACTACCATCAGTTCCTTTCCCACTAGAGCTTGATCCACCATTCTGTTTATAATCCTTTGGTCATATCCTGTCCCCAGAAGACTTGCCAGCCTTACACTTGTGTAATGCAGACCACTGAATATCTGTTCGCCAAATGCTTCGCTGCAATATTTCCCCACGGCATAGCCTGTCTCCAAGCTCAGTGCGTCCTCCTCCATTGCAGGCAAGTCTCTTTGAGATGGATAAACACTCTGAGAAGAAATGTTTATAAAAGCTTTCACACCATAATCCTTTGCTGCGGACATTAATTTGAAAACCTTTTCAAGTCCGTCCGCCATCTTGTATCCATCCGCATTCGTCGGAAAAAGACAGTTGATGAAAATATCTCCACAGACAAACGGGAAACCACCTTCTATAAATTCATCCGTTTTGATCACTTGGCAAAATTCTTTGGCAGTATTCTTCATTTTGTCAGGTCTGGAAGTAATCGCAACGACCTCCAAATTCTCTTCTTCTATTGCCTTTCTTATGATTATCGATCCCAAAAATCCATTTGCACCACTGACAATTATCCTTTTCATCCACTCCTCCGTCTGTAACGCTTTATGCTACAAGTCATAGTCAAGTTTCTCATATAACTCCTTTGTGTCATGAGGTTTCAATATGATGCTTTTTCCCTCCGAATCTAAAATCTGAAAAAGCTCATTTGCTTTGTCCAGCCGCTCTATCAATTTTTCCTTTGTATCTGCGGTAAGATGAATCCTTGTAGTGTCCTGTACAAGCGTCCCCGCACAGTCAGCAGGAATGGTGTGCCCAACTCTGTCCCTTCTGGCTATATGAATCAGCCATGGATACGAATTTAATGCCATTTCTCCCCTGACTTCTGCAATGGTCGCTCCAGGTTTTCCAAGCACGTTCAAAGTCGCATACCACCTTTTGAATTTAGGGTTAAACTGTATATGTTCTCCCATACTTCCAGTCAGTGCAAATTCCATAAGATGTTCAAATGTATTGTAACCATTTTCATACTCCAATATCTGATAGGTCTTACATCCGTTCAGCCGCATTCCCGCCTCATAGCAGTAAATCTGCTCTCCCCTAACAATGGCCTGAATAAAAAGGGAACCATTTTTAATGCCCATTCCCCTTAACATTGCAATAATGCGTTCATTATACTTTCTTAATAAGAAATCCGTATATCTACTTGGGTAAATATACAGATCAGGCGCCTTTGTCGCACTTTCTTGTTCCGTATTAAAATAACGATCGTGGATAGCGGCAAGCTGAATGTTCCCGTCCTGTGCAATATAAGTAAGATTAATCTCATCATAAGGAAGATATTGCTCCACGATTACATCCCCAGACTTTGATGCCTTTTTCGCTTTTTCATAACCTACCTCCAGTTCCTTTGGCGTATTACAAGGGGTGACCCCTACAGAACTGGCACTGTCAACAGGTTTGATGATAACGGGAAAGTCAATATCACTTCTATAGATGTCCTCAACGGTTTCGATTATATATTCCTGTGGAACGGGAACATCATACCGTTGACATGTATGTTTAAAAAACTTTTTATTGGTACTCATCTGCAGCTGCTCTACCGTGTATGGTGCAGGAAATCCCATATGGTCAGCCAGTTTTCTGACGACTGGACCCAGCCGCTCGTTAAAGGCGGTAATGATTCCATCAAAATGCTTCTCTTCACAAAGTCTTACCATGGCATCCTCATCGTAGGCGCTCACATCATATACATAGTCTGCAAGATTCTTGGCATATGTATTTTTATTATAGTCAGCAACCCCTACCGTCACTCCATTTCTATGGGCAAGCTCCATTAAATCCACTGTATTATTCAACCCGCCTATTAACAGAAGCTTTTTCCCCCTTAAATCTGCCTTAATCATTTTTCTCCCTCGCAGTCCTATATTCCTTTGCCAACTCCTTGTATTTATTCATGCCTATCGCAACCCCATCCTTTGTATAACCTACAAAGTAGCTTATCCCTTTACCGGTAGCCTGCTGGTCTCTCCTTTTCAGCGAGAAAACCATTTTAAGGAGCATCCAGACCATTTTAATATCCAACTTCAAGCTACAATTTTCTACATACCATACGTCATTTTCAAAGGTCCGCTGATATTTACAGATTTCTTCACCCGGTACATGAATGATTCTTGGGCACTCCAGTCCTGACCTGAGCGCTGTCCGCATTTTGTGACGATCGCACATTCTTTCATAAATAAATACGGGCTGCGGTCTGGGACCAATAATAGACATGTCTCCTTTTAAGACCGACCAAAAGTTCAACATCTCATCCAGTGAAAACTTTCGCATAAATTTTCCAAATTTAGTGACACGCTGGGACGGCGGAAGTAAATTTCCATCAATGTCCACCTCGTTATTCATATTACGGAATTTAATCAGTGTAAATATCTTTCCATCCTTCCCCACACGAGTCTGTTTATAGAAAATAGGTCGCCCCACATCAAAAAAAGTGCAGATTCCAAAAATAAAATTAAAAGGGAGCAGAATGATAAAGACTGGCAATGCAATCACGATATCCAGAATGCGCTTTCCACATCTTGTATAAAAAGAATCTCTTGGATGTACCCTTGGCGCCATCTCATTTTTATGCCGTAAATTTGCTTCCCGCAATACCCGCGCTGCTTCTTCCTCTTCACTTGATACCAGATTAGCATTTCCAATCACCTGTTTCATAACTTTTCCTTACCTCGAGCAAATCCCTGTTCCTGCCTCTGCTTTGACCGATTCAATCCATCCGGTATGTTTCATATCGCTTTGCAAGATGTAGTCCAATCTCTGACTCACCCAGCTTAAAATCGTTTCCACTGGCAAGGTCAAGCGCAGCAGTAACGGTATCACATCCAGCCAGACATGAAAAACTTGTACCTGCCGAAAAACGGGGATTGATCTCTATGATTCTATATTTGCTTCCATCTCTGAAAAACTCCGCATTAACCACACCGTTAAGATTCAGCATTTCCATAAGCCGACTGCAAATCCGGTTTAATATGGGGTCATTAATTATTTCTACTGCAATGCCGCATCCACTGGAATTACGCAGATTTTCAATTCTTTGTACCTGACTGTTATGACCAGTCCTTGCATTTCGGACGAAATCAACAGTAATAATTTCACCTTCAACATATTCCTGAATAATAACATTGGATTCAGTTGTTTCTTTGCTTTTCCATTCCTCCAGCGCTTCCTTGTCTGCTATTTTCCGACATCCCAAGCTTGCCCTGCCTTCAACTGGCTTTATGAACAGTGGAAATGCCTTATCCTCAACTTCTAAAAGGGTCCTGTACCGTTTGATCCATATCTCTGGAAAATGCACTTCTACCCAATCGCTGAAAGCATTCTTGTAATGACAAGTCATAATCAGCTCATGATTTGGAATACAAAGCCGAACCCCTATGGCTTCAAATCGTTCTCTGTTCCTGGACAAATTTGCAATCTCCTCATCGATTGAGGCAAAATAAAAATCAACATTGTGTTCCTTACAGAATGCAGCCATAAAATCAATGTATGAATCAAATTCCTCTACCGCTGAAGGGAACTGGTAAAACTCATCCACGTCCTTTGCTGTCACCACTTGATTCCATTTAAAAATATCTCCTCCGATAATATGATAATTCCCCAACTCCCTAAGCCTTAAAACGATTGCCGTCGATGTTGCTGTACCAATCGCAGTCACAAGCACTACCGCCCCCATATCATTGCTTCTCCTCTCTCACGTCATAATCCTGCCTCGCTGCTCAATACCTGTTGATCACCTCAATCACATACTTCACTTCTTCATCTGGAAGCCCTGCATAAATCGGCAGGCTGAGCTCCTGTTTTGCGTACCGCTGCGCATTGGGAAAGTCACTCCAAGCATATCCCCAATCCTTATAGCAATCTGCCACATAAGGCGGAATTGGATAATGAACCTGTGTCACGATTCCATTTTGGCTTAAATATTCTTGAAATTTTTCTCTATTTTTTGCCAGAATCGGAAACAGGTGATAGACATGATAAACATTTTGGTGCACTGGAGGAATCATTATCTTCGGATTTTTAATGCCCTCCATATACATCTGCGCCTGACGTCTTCTACTCTCAATGCCTTCCTCGATATGTTTCAGACCGACCTTTAGCATTGCAGCCTGAATTTCATCCATACGGCTGTTTACACCACGAATCTCGTTATGATATTTGATTTTGCTGCCGTAATTGCGCAGCAGCCGCACCCTTCCTGCAAGCGCATCATCATTTGTGATAATCGCACCGGCATCCCCCATCGCTCCCAACGGCTTCGTGGGATAAAAGCTGAAGCAGCCAATGTCGCCGAATGTTCCCGCCAACTGCCCGTCAAATTCCGAACCATGACACTGTGCACAATCCTCAACCAGCCACAGATTATATTTTTTTGCCACCTCTTTAATTCTGTCCATCTGACTGCACTGACCAAACAAATGTACCGGCAGAATCGCCTTCGTTTTCTCCGTAATCTTTGCCTCGATAGCATCCACATTGATTTCCATATATGCATCCATGTCTACGAATACAGGTATTCCGCCATTCTCTGTGACGCCGATGACTGAGGCAATATACGTCCCCGCTGGTACAATTACCTCATCCCCTGGCTGAATTTCCAATGCCCGAAGCGCCAATATCAACGCATCTGTACCAGAGTTTAAAGCCACACAGTGCTTAACTCCCATATACGAGGCAAACTTCTCTTCAAACTCTGCCATCTCCCTGCCTAATATGTACCACCCTGAATTTAACACACGAAGCGCCGCTTCTTCATATTCTTCTTTATATAACTCAAAAGTCCTTTTCAAAACCACGGATTGGACAACCATTTTTCTGCTCCTTACCATCTGCTATCAGTTCCGTCAGACTCCCTGCTCAGTTGAAATGCTTTTTCTGTACAACAGATATTCCTTATAGTTGCGGATGTACTCATCTGGGTCATAGTATTCAGAAGCTGCAACACAAAGCACAGAATCGTCATGTTTCCATACCATCTCTCTCCACAATCCCGGATTGAGCACCAAACCTTTTGAAGGATCGTCCAACGTAATGGTCTGCGTCTCCTCCCCATCGTTCAAAATGATATCAATTGCCCCATACGGACAAAACAAAAACTGCCAGTTCTTCTTGTGCGCATGGAATCCTCTGTGTTGATTTTCTTCCGTTTTATAAATACAGTAAACACGTTTAATTGCAAAGGGTATATCTCTCTCGCTTTCCACAAACGAAAGCCCGCCCAATTTAGGATTTTTGTTCATGACCGTGTTTAAGCTCATAATCTGGTACTTCATACTTTTCCATCCCTCTGTTCCCTTGAATAGCTCTTTCTGATTTTTTCAACATCACATTTCACAACATCTGAGTTTTTTTATTTATCTTCTTTAGCGCACACTGCCGCATTTGCGGCAGTGCATAATCCCCACACTCGGAATAATGGTACTGCTTATAATTAATCATGCATGACTAATCATTTTTTTGAATTTCTTTGGTTTGTCTTACTGTGCTGCGGGCACTTCAATGAATGCCAGCGTTCCATGAGAAGTCATGTTGACTACTACATGGTCTTCCCTGATCTCGGCTACGGTAAGTTCAACCCACTGTCCGTTTACCATCTGGTAAACCTTGATGAGCTGTCCTGCCTTTACTCCTTTTGCATAGAAGTTGACCTGGGCTGTGCCAAACTTTCCAACTACCTGTGAGGTAGTTCCTACTACGTTCAGCACTTTGCCGCCAAGTGCTGCTGCCTGGCTCTTTGCAGATGCCACAACTGCTGCTGACGGTTTTGTGAGGAAAAATACTACATTGCTGGGTGCACCGTTAATGATGACGTGTCCGCCCTGTCCGAGCGGGGTTACCTGGGTAAGTCCAGGAACGTCTACCACTGCATTATTGGTGTATTCACCCACTGATTTGCCTACTGCTGCTGCGGACTCTTCGAGGGTTACAGCTGCAGACTGCTGCTCGCTGCTTCCAGAAGAAGATTTCGCAACGACTGCAGCAGAAGGACTTGGCGCTGCACACACGGGCAGTGCGCAGAGCATTGCGCCTGCCAATGCTAATGCGATTAATTTTTTCATTGGACGTTTCTCCTTTCTCCCCGGTTTCCCGGGTATCCTGAGTGTGGTTTATATTTACATCCCGGGCGATGCCCATGGATGGAAATATCATAAATTATCTATTCCCATTCAACGACACGGTCAATCTTGCCCGCCGCATCCCCTGTCAGCACACCGATGACTACAAACTGTTTATCCGGGTCTGTGCCCTGCCGGGTGGTCAAAGTAAGCAGGAAGTGATAAGGCGTGATTTCCTCCCATCCTTCCCTGATGTTCTTCCCCATTTCCCTGGTTTTGTACATATCTTCAAGGAACTGTCCGCACCCTGATGCAAAGGTAAAATCATACTCCCTGATCAGGCTGGTGTTTTCCCGCTCGTAAGCGGCGATTACCGTGTAACTTAACAGATTACCGTCAAGATAAAGAAAAATATCTTCATGTGTCTCAAAGAACACCGGATCTGCGAACCGATACAAATCGGAAAACAGCCCTTCCTTCCCATCCTCTGTCGTCTTTCCGTGGACAACAGTATTGAAGTCACACATGTCTTTCAGATTGGCGAGCTCTGTATAGAGGGCGCCCGCAGAATCCTCTTTCCCATATGCATTGTGATTCTCATAATAATCATCCGCTTCCGTGCTCTGGAGCACAGGCGCATCAATATCTGTATCCGGTATGTAGAGCCATGCAAAAATATCCGGATTTTCCACCTGCAGCGCCCCAAAATCCACTTTTGTATCCTTTGCTGTCTCTCCTGAGATTCCGACCATTTTCTCCGTGTCTGTCATTGTCTCACGCTGCCCATCTTCCCTTCCCTCCATATCTCCTTCCGGGTTTTGATTTTCCCTACCGCCTGTCCCTTTTGCACACCCGGCAAGAAATATAGCCAGAAGAAGACTCGCTGCAACAATGAATGCAGTTCTGCCTGGCAGAATTGCCGTCTCCTGTATTCTGTCGTTTTTATTCCTCTTCCACCTTTTCATAAAAAACCTCCAGGATCATTTCATACAGGGCATCCTCGTCTACATAAAATTCTTCAAACAAATCCCCCATAACATTTTCGCCCTCAAGCATATAGAAACTGTTTTTATCAAATTTATAGTCCACCACAAGAGGGGCTAAATATGCCACCTCATCCAAGGTGATGTCTGTTACCATCTGCGTGGAAATTGCCTGATATAAATCCATCACCACGGTAATATCCTTTTTTGCCGCCTGCTTTGCTGCCTCCATGAAGGCGCCAAGATACTGTTTCTGCCTTGCCAGGCGCGCATCTGCCGAACCAAAGGTATCGGTATCGCGGGCTTTCACATACCAGAAGGCGCTTTTCCCGTAAAGGTGCACCTGCGCATCTTTTACCAGTGATGAATCGACTCTGGTCAAATCTTCCAGCACCTTCACGTCCACCCCGCCTACCGCGTCATTGATTGTCGCGATTGCGCTCATATTGATGGCGGCGTAACCGTGCAGAGGCAGATTGTAGAACAGCTTTTTTACCGCCTTTACCTGATAATCACAGCTTTCCTCCATACCATTGCCGAAACCATGCTGTACGGCAATCTGCGCTTTTTTTGTGGTCACATAAGCGCCTTCTTCGTTATAGATTTCAATGTCTGCCATGGCATTGCGGTTGATTCCGATTACCTTGATGGTACAGTCATGAGGATTCATGACGACTAAAAACAATGCGTCTGCCTGCCCTCCGTTGGTCCCCTCAGCCACTTCTTTTACATCACTATTTTTGTCTATCCCCATAATCAGGAAGGTGATAATATCCTCGTTGTAGGCGTAAATGGTATCTTCATACTTTACCCAGCCCTCCTGCCACCGCTTCTTCTCTTCCTCCGTCAAAGATGCCTGACTTGAAATAAGCGTAGGCGCCGCCTCTGCCTTTGCCTGAAGGCGCGATTTTCCTATGACCCTGAGTATCTGGAACGAAACTGCTGCGATTCCTGCCAAAATTACCAATTCTCCTAAAAGAAGGACAATTTTCTTTCTTCGCTTTTCCTTTTTTCTTCTTTTTATCTTCTCGGGACTAAACAGCAGGTCTTTTTCCTGATTCGCCTGCCTGTCCCTCTTCTTATTTTTCATCCATACCTCATACCCTCGCAGATATTACTGCGATAGAGACCTTAACTCTTTTTATGCCAGTTTCTCCCTTCCAACAGCCACTGTAAGGAAATGATTTACTCAACAATGATGGTAAGGGGCACTGACTGGGATTTATTTCCGTCCGAGTCTTCCGTATATACGCTCACCTGATATGTACCTGCTTTATTTCTGTCATATCTGCTGACATTCAGATTTTGAAAAAGCGTGTTATAATCGTCCTTGTCATCGGTAAGCGTGCTAATTACATCCACCCATGCCGGTCCCTGTCCAGCAGTTATCCTGATCTCCGAAGCTTTCAAAATAAGGACCGGCGCTTCCTGACTCTGATCCTGGATCTGCTCTGTCTCCGGCGACGGCGGCAACGTTGTTGGAATTGGATGTACAGTGGGGCGAGGCGTTTGTGACGGTGACGACGTACCCGAGGGCGGTAATGATTCAGCCGTCGGCGCCGATGGTGCCTTGGGGGGTGCCGATGGCAGCGGCGTACCCAGCAGTGTTGATGCCGGCTCCATCTGACGGTCTAATCCCGATGCATCTCCGCTGTTGCTGCCGACAATACCACTGTCCTTGCTAAATTCCGCGTTGATACCTGCCTCCATGAAATTCTCAGCCTCTTTATCATATATAGCCTGAAACAGCTTGGATGTTTTTGCCACATTACCGGATAAATCACTTACCGCATAATAGACCACGGCAATGGAATCCTTTTGGTTCTCCGTAATTTTTTCGATTACAATGCGGTTGGTCACATCCCCGTCTGTCCTGTCATAAGCTGTAATGCCTGCAAGGAGCTCCTGCGTATCCATGTCCTGACGATAGCGTATATCAGATGCCTGAAATGAAAATTTAGGCGCAGTTCTGTCCGCTCTCAGATACATCACCGCACAAACGGTTATCAATATTGCATTGACTACGGCAAGCGCTATGCCTATTATTTTGCCCTGTTTCATTCCCATCCCCCTTACCTGTCTTTTGCTTCTACATCACTAAATATCTTCTATGTACTCAATATCGCCTTCTGAGACTTCCTCCTGCTCTTCCTGCTTCCCGCCAAGTCCATCCTTAAAGTCCCTGATTTTCTCCACAAACGCCTGACTTTCAAGATTTTCTTCTCCGTATCTGCCGTAATATTTTCCATAATATTTACCGTAATACTTTCCATAATGACCGTAATATCCCTTCCCGGTCATATCCACCTTATTGAGGACGACTCCCAAAATCCGGCTGTCCGCCATGTCAAGCTGATCCTTCACTTTTTGAACAAACTTGTAACTGATGGCATTATTCTCAACCACAAGTATGGTGCCGTCACAGCTCTTTGCCGCTACCGCCGCGTCAATGACACTCCCTAACGGTGGTGTATCAATAATCACGTAATCGTAATCTGCTTTCAGGTTTCTTACCATATCTGTAAATCGTTCACTCCCCAAAAGTTCGCTTGGATTGGGCGGCACTGGACCGGAAAAAACCACATACATGTTGGAAATATTTGTCTCACATGTCACATCCATGTAGTCTGCCTTGCCTGCTAAACATTGTGTCAGCCCCAGTTTTACGCCTCCTGTTTTGTAACGCCCCACCAGAACCGATTTACGCATATCTGCATCTATAAGTATAGTTTTATAACCTGCCTCCGAGAATGCCTTTGCCATCTCCATAGCAACACTGGATTTTCCTTCATTAGGAGTACAACTGGTGATTGCAATCACCTTGATATCTTCACCGCAAAATTCAATATTTGTACGCAATGTTTTAAATGCTTCTTTTGTGCGGTAATCTTCTTTTTTTCCAAATTGAAGCTTTACGTTCTGCATTTTTCCTCCGTTTTAAAGCGTTGGTAATAAGGTACTCAAAAATCACTTTCGCTTTTTCTTTTTTTTCTTCTTCCTGTTATTTTCTTCCGTCACCACTGGAATCAGCGCCAAAGTACTGAGCCCTAAATATTTTTCCACATCCTCAGAGGACTTGACTGTATCGTCCAGCAGATACTGGATTAAAGTAGCTGCACACAAGGCAAGGACTCCTATGAGACCTCCTGCAAACGTCCACAGCATTACATTCGGACTTGCCTTTTCTGTAGGCATGTTGGCACTCTCTACCACATTCACTGCTTCAATATCCATCACATTCTGGATGTGATTACTTGCCGCCTCCCGAATACTGTTTGCTATATGCATAGCCTGCGCCGGGTCTGTATCCTCCACCGTAATGGAAACGATACGTGTATCCGCCGGTGTATCCACACTGACCATTTCTAGCATGTCCCTATAATCCATATCAAGGGAAAGAAGCTGAATCACTTCTTCCAGTACATAACGGCTGTTGATCAGCTCCGCATAGTCCTTTGTCAGCTGCGTTCCCATCTGCACATCACTGTATGTAACTGTCTGACTTTCCGTTTTATTAAGAATATAAATCTTGGTGGTAGACTTGTAAGTGGGCGTAAGGACAAACTTACTGATGGCAAATGCCGTAAGTGACAGAAGCAGTCCTGCGCCGATAATGATCCATGCCCTGCTGATGAGTATATTGAATACCTCCAGAAGATCTATTTCAATTTCATCATTTCTTGTCTGGTTTTCCATCCCTTTTCTCCCTATATGTATTCATTCTTAATGACATGAACAGGATTCTCATATACAAGCCTTCTGGCAAACGCTTCACCGTACTTTCTGCTGATATAGCGCACGCATTCAGCCAGATCCGGTTTCCTTCGGTCCGGGTCATGGGCATCCGTTGCAACAAAATGAACCATCCCTTCCTTGAGCAGGCGCTTTGCAAACCCCTTTGTGCCAAGTCCATATTGCCCCATAATACTTCTGGCATTCACCTGTACATAACATCCCATTTCAATCAGTTCTTCTACTCTTTCCTCTTTTGCGCAAACATTCCTGTACCGCTCAATATGGGCAATGATGGGACGATATCCGCCTGAAAGCACTTTATAAAGCCCTCTTCTTATATACTCGAAATCATCCATAGGATTAAACTCTACCAAAACATAAGAAGAACCTGCCATGGTGCATGCCCTGCCTTCCTCAAGTAATTCCAAGATATCACTGCGATAGTAAATCTCATTCCCTGCATACAGTCGGATCTGCATCTTACTTCCGGATATTTCTTTTTCCAGTTTTTGGATTACGCTTTGAATGGTTTTGGGACTGGCATTATGATGCATTGGCTTGTTATGAGGCGTCATAATGATCTGGCATATTCCGCTTTGCTCAGCAATATGCAGCATTTTCATACTCATCTCAAAATCTTCTGCTCCATCGTCTAATTGGGGCAAAATGTGGGAATGAATATCTATGTAAGAATCCATCAGCCTCACCTGCGCTTCCTTAATTTTCCATCTCTGGCTTTTGTTTTTTGATTTCGTAAATTTTCCAGATTTACGAAATTATTTTATAAACAGTTAAAATACAAATAAAAACAGAAAAAGCAGGACACTATTTTATGTCCTGCTGACGGTAATATTGACGGGCATTAAGATTCTATTTATATAACCGAGGAATAGCCCTGGTAAAAAGATATATCGAATTTTTCCATAAGCTGCCTTTTACGCTGCATATTAGAGTGAACATATAAGTTAAGGGTAACCTGTATATTGCTATGCCCTAAAATCTCACTTAAACTTTTCACATCAAATCCTGTTTCTATGCAGCGGGTAGCAAAAGCATGGCGCAGCATGTGAAAATTAAAGTTTTCAATACCGCACTTATGCAGAATCTGGGCAAACCGGTATTGTAAAGTTCTCGGCTCCGTCCACGGCTTCTTCTTTCCTTTGATGATATATTGCCCATCCTCCTTCTTATGTTCCTTTAAATGGCAAAGAAGTATGGGCGGAATGGGAATGATTCTAAAAGAGTTAGATGTCTTGGGCGTCTGAATCAAAATCTGGGTGTTGCCCGCATCCGAAGCCTCTGATTTTACTCTTTGCAGATTCTTGCGAACATAGATAATCTCTTCATTTAGATTGATGTCCTCCCACTTAAGTGCACACACTTCTCCGATTCTGATGCCGGTATAAAATGCCGCCAATATGCCAAGGCAGGTGTCATTTGCAGCGTTTTCCAACAGGTACCTTTCTAAAACAGCCATATCCTGCTTTCTTGGAAGGATGATCTGCGTCTGCCGCACAGGCATGATCAAGTTTTCGGGAATGTCCATCTCATAATGATACTTTTTCTTTACATATTTCATTGCCCGCAGCATGACGGCACATATATTTCTCAAGTAGGAATCCGAAAGTATATTTTTCCCCTGCGTTCTGCCGATTTCCGATAAAAAATACTCTATTGTCTGCTCATCCACACAATCCACCCTGACATTTCCCAATAAAGGAATAATGTATTTATATGCCATCTGGCTGTAAGTGGCATAAGTGGTCTGCTTCCATCTAACACTGCGTTCCTTAAGCCAGATATTCATTGCCTCATCCAATGTGCCTTTCGTTTTTCCCACTATCCCGCTGTTTCTTCTTTGCTGTTCCATTTTATTTTTTACCTCAGTATAGGTTTTCCCGTAAACAGAAATATACTTGCGGGAACTTCCTCCCATGGAACAGCAGGTTTCTTCCTTTTTGATGCGTCCCTCCCAACGCCCATCCTTTCTTTTATAGATATTGACTCCTCGCTTTGGCATTTGTAACTCCTTTCTCTGTGACCAGTAAATTGACGGTTAAAAAATTAAAAAGAACCAAATCATACCATTAAATATACCAATTTTGACATTTTAAGGTCCTTATTTCACAAAAAATCCATTTTAATTTGTATAATTTTAAATACACACTTGACTCTTTTCCAAAGTTGTAATATAGTTCATATAGTGATTTTTGCTACATAAGTTACGTATTTTTTACTTTTTTGTTTCTTTTCGTAAATCTGGAAATTCTATGAAATGGATTCCTATTTTTTGTACTATTTTTCGTAAATCTGGAAATTCTATGAAAAATGCTACTATGATTGCGCGCCAGCTTATAGAAATAGAAAAGCCTTCAAAACAGTAACATAATTACTGTTTTGAAGGCTTTTCGTAAGTAATTTCCTTCATGATTCAATTAACCCTTCAGCGCTATCCCTCGACAATCAGATATCTTCCGTCTCCAATGTCAAAAACTTCATCGGCTTCAAGAATTTCTTCACCTCTGGCACCGTCTACATCAACGCCTTCCTCTTCAAAAAATTCCCAAACCTCCTCAACCGAATTCACTACCACAGCAAGGCATTCTTCCAAAAATGACTCTGCTTCCTCCAGATTGGAAGCCACATCTTCCTCCGGGAACAATTGCCCCTGATTGTCTAAAAAGCACTGCAATACCGCATCATCAAATTCATGCATACCCCATTCTCCTTTGACAAAATCTAATTGGTAATATTATTATGCTGTATCGACTCACATTAAGTCAATACCTATGAAAAAATTTTTGCATTTATCATTTGATAAACACCCTTTTCTCTCCATCCGGGACAAATCTTCCCTGCTGCTTCCTTTACAGCCTGCGTTGCCGTATCTACAGCATAACTTTCTCCTGCCGTCAACATCATACCTATGTCATTATCATTATCGCCAAAAGCCATAATCTCTTCTTTCTTGATTCCAAGATATTTTGCCAGTAATTTGAGCCCATTGCCCTTATCCACCGACAAATCCATAAAATCTACCCATTCGTCCCCCGCCATACACGCTTTAACCTGCTTTTCCCATGACGGTATAAAAATGCTTTCCCCTAAATGGCGGACGCTCTCTTTACGGTAAACGGCGATTTTAATAATTTCTTCTTTCTCCACAAGCACGTCTTCAACCCATCTAAAGGAGTTATGATATCCGTTAGTAATTAAATCGATAAAATCCTTATTCTTACTTTCAATCAAACCTCCCATCGGCGTAGAAACATACACCTCGCACTCCCCATAATAGGGACGCAGCATTTTCATAATCCCCTCTATATGCTCCTTCCTCATGGGCGTTACAGAAATATTTTCATGCTTGTAACGGATATGTGCTCCGTTTTCCGCAATATATGCAATGTCTTCTGATACATCACGGAAAACATTTTTAATGCTTGCATACTGCCTCCCACTGGCGGCGCAAAACAAGATGCCCTTATCCTTTAATTTTTTAATCGTTTCCACCATTTCCGGATACAAATCCGGCGTAGAATCCTGAATCAGCGTTCCGTCTATATCTGATACAATCAGTCTAATCATGACTTATAATCCTTATCATTTATTTTTTATTTCCTGACAAAGCCTTCCTACAGGAAGTCCGACCACATTATAAAAGTCTCCACAGATTTCCCTTATGAATGCGGCACATTTCCCCTGTATAGCATATGCACCGGCTTTATCCATGGGCTCACCTGTCTCAACATAACGTCGAATCTCCTCTCGGCTCATAGGATACATGCTTACATCCGTCTTTTCGTAAAATGTGCGTTTTAACGGCGGCTGTCCATTTTTCTGCCAGACCATCGTTACCCCTGTATAGACCTGATGCGTCTTTCCCTGCAAAAGAGACAGCATTTCCTGTGCCTCTTTTTCATCAGAGGGTTTTCCCATAATGCGTTCATCTAAGGCTACCACAGTATCTGCCCCCACCACAATTGCAGACTCACGCTTTTCTGAGGGCAGTTTTTCAAAAATATCCATAGCTTTCATGCAAGAAAGTTCCATGACCATCTCACAGGGAATATGGCTTTTTGTCCTTTCTTCTATATTGCTTGGAATGACTTCAAATGTCATTCCAATCTGTTCAAGCAGCTCCCGCCGCCTCGGTGAGGCGGAAGCAAGTATGATTTTATTCATGGTGCATCTCCGGGATAAATACTCTGTTGTTCACCTGATGCTTCTGCATCCTTACCGCTTCCACTGCCATATGGCAAAATTCCAGCTGTGAATTAAACGATCCCTTTCCTCTCTTATCAACTTTTTCGTAAGTACCGTCCGCCATCAATATATGCGCCTTTACCGTATCCCGAAGCTGCATATTCAATATGGTCATCAGTCTTTTCTGCAGCTGGGGCTGGTCTACCGGGAACATAATTTCCACTCGCCGCTCCAAATTTCTAGGCATCCAGTCGGCGCTTGCACAATAATATTCCGGTTTACCGTCATTTTCAAAGTAAAAGATACGGCTGTGCTCTAAAAAATTCCCCACGATAGAACGGACGCTGATTCTATCTCCAATTCCCGAAAGTCCCGTCTTCAGACAGCAGATTCCCCTCACGATCAACTCGATCTTCACCCCTGCCGCTGCTGCTTCATAAAGGGCCTCTATTACATCCTTATCACACAGACTATTCATCTTGGCAATGATGTGACTGCCTTTTCCCGCAAGGGCATTTTCTTTTTCCCTTCCAATCAGAAATAAAAACCTGTCTTTCAGCCAAAGCGGCGCTAAGGATAACTTATTCCATCCAAGAGGCTCTGAATAACCGGAAAGCATATTAAATACTGCTGTTGCATCCTCTCCAATAGACGGCGAGCAGGTAAAGAGTCCTATATCCGTATAAAGTTTTGCCGTTGCGTCATTATAATTTCCTGTTCCGAGATGCACATACCGCCTGATTCCATCCTCTTCCCTTCTCACCACCAGGGTAATCTTGCTGTGCGTCTTTAATCCCACCAGTCCATAAATTACGTGGCATCCTGCCTTTTCCAACATCTTTGCCCACACAATATTATTTTCCTCGTCAAACCTTGCCTTCAATTCTACCAGCACAGAAACCTGCTTTCCGTTTTCTGCTGCCTGAGCAAGGGCTGCAATAATGGGAGAATTGCCGCTGACCCGATAGAGCGTCTGCTTGATGGCAAGCACATCTGTATCTTTCGCTGCCTGCCGAATAAATTCAACCACAGGTGCAAAAGACTCATAGGGATGGAATAACATCCTGTCCTTTTGCCTGATAACCTCAAAAATATCGTATTCTGCTGGAAAATCCACCACTGGCTGGGGACCTGCATATGTTTTTTCCTTCAAATGATCGAAACCGGGAAGCCCATACATTTTCATTAAAAAAGTTAGATCCAGCGGTCCATCTATCCTATAGATATCCTCATTCGCTACATGCAGTTCTTTTTCTATGATATCAAGAAGCCGGTCGTCTATTCCTTCCTCCACCTCAAGACGGATTACCTGCCCCCACTGTCTTTTTTTCAGCTGCCTTTCAATTTCCTGAAGCAGGTCTTCCGCCTCATCCTCCTCTATGGAAAGATCCGCATTCCGCATAATGCGGAAAGGATAGGAGCAGACAATATCATAGTTGAGAAAGAGTTTGTGTATATTTCTTTCTATGATTTCTTCAAGCAAAATCACCGTCGTCTCCTGATCAATAGCAGAGGGAATCTGCACAATCCTTGAAAGCACACTAGGCACCTGCACAGTGGCAAATTCCAGACTGCCATCGCCTTCCTTCTTTTTTACAAGCGCGCCTATATTAAGCGTTTTATTCCGAATCAATGGAAATGGACGTGAAGAATCCACCGCCATAGGTGTCAATACAGGATACACATTTTCTTCATAATAGTGATCCACAAATGCTGCTTCTTCATTTGACAGGTCTTCATGACGCCCTATAACCTTTAACCCATTGACTGACAGCTGGGGGATGATTGCCCTATTATATGTGTAATACTGCTGAGATACAAGTTCATGGGTCTCCTGATTGAGCATTTCAAGCTGCTCCGTTGGAGTCATTCCGGCAATATCCGGCTTTGTATAATCAGCATTGACCATATCTTTTAGGGATGCCACCCTGACCATAAAAAATTCATCCAAATTGGAGGCTGTAATACTTAAAAATTTCAGCCGCTCAAACAAAGGATTACTTTTATCTCTTGCCTCACTCAACACTCTTTTATCAAACAAGATCCAGCTCAGTTCCCTGTTGCAATAAAACTCTGGGTCATCATATCTGGATTTACTCATTATGCGAATCCTCCTCGTTTTGTTTCTAAATATTTCCTACATACGTTTTCTTTTGATTACGGGTCTTATGTTATACACTTCTCTAAAGAAATCCGCCCTAGCACCGAAAAGTCCCTTCTCCAGCGTGATATCTTCAGTTGTGTCCACCGTAATTGCCAGCTCGTCTTCCTTTAAAGAAATTTTAATATTACCGAATTTCTGCTTATGACTTCTGTCAAGCCCATTGGCGAGACGTAAGATTGCCGTCAGCTTGGCAATCTTTAAGTATGCATCATTGTCAAGGGAGCTAAAGCTTCCCCTGATCTCGTAATAATCAAACTCCAGATGATTATATTTCACCACATTGGCAACGATTTCCCTCTCTAAATGGGACAGACCGATAATCTCCGTTGCCATAATGATGCTGTAGGAGCATTCTCCTAAATTGACCAAACTGATGTATTTCCCACAGTCATGAAGGATGGTGGAAATCTGCAAAAGGAGCCGTTCTCTTTTGCAAAGACCATGAATCTTCTTTGTACTGTCAAAAATGGTAAGAGCAATTCCTTCCAATGTCTCGCTCCGCTTCTTGCTGCCCCTGTATCGTTTACTGATGTTCTGGGCGCAGGCAATGATATCTTTCTCAAAATCATGTGCCGATGCTATGATTTTATTCTTTTCCGCATACTCATATGCGATACCGTCACACAAAGTCACGCCCGGCGCCCAAATCTGCTCCGCCCCCATACTGTTCATGATATTCCGTAAAAGCACCATGGAAATCAATAGAAGCGGCATATTCTCTTCCGGCATGTCAAATAACCGCGCCAGCTCTGAAAGGCTCTTGCTCCAGCAGTCCTGGGTAAATTGATCCAGCGTCTTTTTATCTGCAAATCCTCTTATGGCGCTGCCATTCTCCCTCCGCTTTACAATAGCGGAAATATAGTCATCCACAACAATAATATTCTTAATCTCCCGATCCTTCAGATAAAGCTTTTTGTAAACTGTAATCTGGGATTCCACCAGCTCTCCAATCAGCATTTCATAATGGCTGATGCTGGCATCTAAATGATGCAGACGTTCCTGCAGTCTTAAAACCCCCAGCTTCATATTCTGCGTGGACACCAGCGTATCGTTGTCAAACAGGGAAATCTGAATGCTTCCTCCTCCAATATCCAAAATCGCCGTTCCGTTTTCGATGATCTTCTGAAATCCTTCCCCCTGAAAGGCAATGGATTTGTAATCCAGAAAACGCTGTTCCGAATTACTCAGCACATCGATCCGTATGCCGGTCCGCTGTTCGATCTGGTCTAACAGGATCGCCCTGTTTTTGGATTCCCTTATGGCACTGGTTCCATAGGCTTTGTAGTCCGCTACCTGATACGCTTTCATAATCTCAGAATATTCCTTGAGCACACGGCAAAGCTCTTCCACTCTGTCATGGGAAAGTTTGCCCATGCCATAGGTTTCCGTTCCCATATCGATGCTGTGCCTGATATGGTCGATTTCACGCATCCCCCTTGCCTTCGACACCTCGAAGATTTTCATCGATAATTCATAAGAGCCCACATCAATCGCCGCAAATGTTTTTACTGACATAAATTTCCCCTCTTTCCAAGTAAATAATCGATAAATTGCTGCGCACACCTTCCCGAAAGTCCGCCGTGGGCAAGCTCCCATTTATTTGCCTCCAGCAAGAGCTCTTCTTCCGGCATGGTCACATGATAACGCTCTGCCAATACCTTTACGATATTCTGGAACTCTTTTTTATCCGGCGCCGCAAAAAAGATGGTAACGCCAAACCGGGAAACCAAAGAGAGTTTCTCCTGGACGGTGTCCCCCGCGTGTAAGTCGTCTCTTCTATCTTCTTTATCCGAAAACTTTTCACGAACCAGGTGGCGTCTGTTGGAGGTTGCATAAATCAGCACATTTTTAGGCTTTTTTTCCAGCCCGCCTTCTATCACTGCCTTTAAATATTTATATTCAATTTCAAAATCCTCAAAACTTAAATCATCCATGTAAATAATGAACTTGTAATTCCTGTTCTTAATCTGGGTGATTACCTCATTCAAATCCTGAAATTGATGCTTATACACTTCTATGATGCGGAGTCCCTTGTCATAATACGCATTGGCAATCCCTTTGATACTGGAAGACTTGCCTGTCCCCGCATCACCAAAAAGGAGACAATTGTTTGCCTTTCTCCCCTCCACGAAGGCTTCCGTGTTTTCTATCAGCTTCTGCTTGGGAATCTCATATCCCACCAAGTCGTCCAGATATACATGGGCAATGTTCTGAATCGGAACGATGTGCACACCGTCCCCCTCATGTGCCACCCGAAACGCCTTGTGCAGTCCGAATTTCCCTACGCCATAGTCCTTATAAAACTCGGTAAGCGTATCCTTCATCTCATCCGGCGTATGATCCTTAGTGAACTTAACCGCCAGGGAACAGATTCTTTCCCTGATTCGGCTGTTATATACTTTGCTCTCACTGTCACTGCACACATAATCCGTAATCAGGTCAACGCCTTCCACACCAAGGGTTCCTGCCATTTCCGTAAAATCATAATCAAAAAACTCTTTAAAGATAACAATATCATGAAGCACTGCCCGGTTGATGGTTCCCTCCACGTTTCCCCGAATCTCACATGCCCTGCTATAGCTGTTCTCATTATTCACCAGAAGATTGGACAGATAGCAGTGCCACAGATTGCCATAGAATCCATGATTTCCCGCCATCTCAAGGAGCCGGTGAATACACTCATACAAAAGCCCCGCCATATCTTCCCTGTTATAGTAAGTATCCTTAAAGTGCTCCATGAGCCAGACCATGTCACAGAGAATCCTGCCCTCATCTTTTTGAAAATCTTTATATACGATTAATTCCTGTTCCCTCATCGCTTCTCCATCCCAACCTCTTCCGTTTATCAGTAATTCCCCAAAATCTTCATGTTTCTTGCCTCTTCCCGCAGTCCCCGCAGCGCATTCTTCACAGAGCTGTCAGCCAGATTTCCGTCAAAATCAATGAAAAAGCGGTATTCCCAGTTTCTCCCCTCGATGGGTCTGCTCTCAATCCTGTTCATATTCAGGTTGTTATAAATGAAATGCGAAAGCATGTGATACAAAGAACCGCTCTCGTGGGGCACCTCGAAACAGATGCTCACCTTCCCTGCCTTTTCAAGGAAAATCTTTTGATTGGTCACAATGATAAAACGGGTGGAATTGGTGCTGGACTGATTTACGCCCCGGACCAGCACATCAAGCCCATAAAGCTGTGCCGCATAAGCGCTTGCAATCGCCGCCTGATCTCTGTCCCCATCCTGTGCCACTTTGCGGGCGGCAAAAGCATTGTTCTGCATGCTGATCTGCTGCCAGCTATAGTCTTTTAAGAACCGCGCCGACTGCATCAGCGACTGGGGATGAGAATAGACCGTTTTGATATCTTCTATGTTCGTTCCAGGCACCGCCATAAGGCAGTGCTCGATCTTTATGATCTGTTCTCCCACAATATAATTCTCAAATTCCACTAAAAGATCATAGATTTCACTGACGATTCCCGCCGTGGAATTTTCTATGGGAAGCACGGCAAAATCAGCGCTTCCTTCATCGATGGCAATCATCGCATCTCTAAAGGTATCCACATGAAAGCTGTTCACCTTATCCCCAAAGTACTGCATCATCGCTGCTTGGGAATAAGCCCCCTCTGCTCCCTGAAACACCACTCTTGCCTTCCCCACATCCAGATGGTCCACCCCGATAAAAGGAAGTCTTCCCGTACTGCCATGTTCCGTCAAAAGACGGTACTGCAGCTTACGGCTAATCGACATGATCTGCTCAAACAATTCTTCGATTCCGTGACTGTTAAATTCATTGTGGGTGAGGGATTTTACCTTGCGGAGCTTTTCTTCTTCCCGCGCCTTATCAAATACTTTTTTGCCGTTTTCTATTTTATACTCCGCTACCTGACCGCATATGTCCATGCGCTTCTCATACAACGCCACAATCTGAGCGTCGATCTCATCCAGCTGCCCCCGCAGGTCTGTTAAATCCATTTTCATCGGTATGTCCTTCCACTCTTAGATATATTGTATTGCTACTATTTTATTATAAATAAAAACCGGATTCAAGACCTGGGGAATATTTTGTGTGCAGTCCAAAAATATCTGTTGCGGAAAGATTTGCGCCTTATTATAATAAAATAGGTTTATATTTTTTTGATGGAAAGGAATTGCTCTTATGAAAAAAAATTGGAAAGTGCTGCTTTTTGCAGCTATTATTTTATTCGTGTTAGTAGGTTTCACTGTTCTTTCTTCCCTTTCTGAGAAGATACCTTCTAATGACATTTCTGTTACAGGGAATACCGCTGGGAATTTGAATAACGGCGGTCTTTTTGCCGAAAGCAATGGAAAGGTCTTCTTTGCCAATGCTTATGACAATGGATGCCTTTATTCCATGAATGCAGATGAGACAGATTTACAGAAGCTGAACGAAGCGCAGACCAGCGCAATCAATACGGGAGGCGATTTTATTTATTATTATATGGACAGCCAGCAGGGAGGCGGTACCGGTATGGGGTATGTGGTGCGTACTTACGGCGTCTATCGAGCCAGAACAGACGGCTCCCACGCAGAATGTCTTGACCGCAACGCCGCCGTCACTATGCAGCTTACAGGCGACTATATTTATTATCAGCGTTATAATAACACCGATTTCACCCAGCTGTACAAAGTTAGAACGGATAAGTCCGAAAATACCCTTGTGTCCAAGGATATCATCTCTCCTGCGGCATGTGACAACGGCACAATCTACTTTAGCGGTACCGGCAAAGATCATTATCTCTATGCCCTTGACACCAGAACAGACGTTATCTCTACCATTTTTGAAGGGAATCTATGCTTTCCTGTTTATCATGCAGGCTATATTTATTACATGGACATCTCTTCCGACTACTGCCTGTGCCGTTATTCCCTTTCCGATCACACAGTAGAAATATTGACAAATGACCGCGTTGATACCTTTAATGTAGGCGACCACTATATCTATTACCAGAAAAACTCCACCACAGAACCTGCGCTAAAACGTATGGAATTAGACGGAAGCAATCCTGAAATCGTTGCAGAGGGCAATTATGAACAGATTCACTTAACCTCCAACTATGCATACTTCAACGCATTCGGACAAAATATTCCTGTTTACCATACGCCTGTAAACGGTGCGATTAATGTCACCCCATTTTCGGCTGCCCTCGAAGCCAGTGATGCATCCACCCCGTAATTGTAAAAGTTTAACCGAACATGATAATTTTAGCCTTATCGTTTAGTTGATAAGGCTATTTTTATGGAGAAAGAAATTACATCTGCTTTTTCACAATCAGATACTCATCTGCCGGCTGGTAATAAGGACAATCTTTATAGGAATCCGCCAAAAATTTAGCCATCTCATCTTCATCCAAATTCACCTCACAGGTATAGCACTCGTAATCCTCATCATAAACAAAATTATTGCATTGTTCACAGCTGCCTGCAAAACGTTTTGCTTTCTTGCTCACTGCACTTCCTCCTGCACTTCACCTATTTTTCCACTGCGGTTCAGCTCCAAATACATCTGTCTAACATTTTTCCCTGTAACCGGATTGTATTGCCACGGACAGAGCTCATCGAGCGGTTCTAATACAAACTTCCGGTTTTGCATATCCGGATGGGGCACGGTAAGCGTCGGATCATTTGACAGGAAATCCTGATAAAATAAAATATCCAGATCCAGCGTCCTAGGTCCCCAGTGGATCTTCCGCTCTCTTCCCGCTTCTGCCTCCAGCTTATGTAAAAAGTCTAAAAGTTCATAGGGTGTCAACAATGTCTTTAGCTCAATGACAGCATTTAGGAAATCGTCCTGCTCCACGCCGCCATAGGGAGACGTTGTAAGTATCTTTGAGCACTTCACCCCGCGAATCATAGGGTTTTCCTTAAGACCCTCTATCCCTTTTTGGATATAGCCCTGCTTATCCCCTAAATTGGAACCGATTCCCAAATAAGCGCGCTTCCACCCTCTCTCTATGTGCACGGACACGCTGGAAAAAGGCAGGTTGATGGGCGCATGAGGCTTTTTGATTTCAAGTGCCAGACATTCGATCAAAGGAAATCGTAACAGCAGTTCCTTCGCCAGATGCTCTGCTGCCGCTTCTATCAGAAGAAATGTATGTTCTCTCAAGTAATCATCGATAAAAAGGCAGACCTCCCCGTAGTTGGTGGACAACGCCAGGTCATCCCCCATGCCTGCTTTTTTTAATTCCGTATGTAAGACGGCATTGATCACAAAAATCTGCCCCTTTTGTGTCTCCTGGGGGAAAACACCGTGGTGGGCATAAACCTCCAGATTTTCTATCCTAATTTGATCCATAAGTCCCTCCTGTTAACAAAATCTTCCTCTCGGCAGTGCGCCGCCTGATAAAAGAATCGCCTCTGTCATTTTCACCGCGCGCACATGTTCCTTAATATCATGCACCCGCACAAAAGAACACCCTTTCATCACGCCAAAGACGGTGGTGACCAGCGTCCCTTCCATCCGCTGATCTGCTGGAAGGTCAAGGGTAAGCCCAACCACGGATTTACGGCTGGCGCCAAGCAATACAGGGTATTCAAGTTCCAGCAGCCGTTCAAGAGAATAAAGCATCTCAAGATTCTGCCCGTAGGTTTTGCCAAAGCCGATTCCCGGGTCTAGGACAATCTGCTCATCTTTAATTCCGCTGCTCTTGGCAATTCGGACCGTCTCACGCAAATCTGCAACCACATCTTCCACAAATTGATGGTAATCCGTTTCTTTCCGATTATGCATCAGCACACAGGGAACGCCTGCCTTTGCAATGGTGCATGCCATGTCCGGATCGTATTTCAACCCCCAGATATCATTGATCATATCCACCCCTGCTTTAAGCCCTTCACTGGCAACCTCTGCCTTATAGGTATCCAGCGAAACAGGCACATCAAACCGCCGCTTTACCGCTTCGATTATCGGCACGACTCGCTCTGTCTCCTCCTGCGCCGGTACAAACGTATGCCCCGGTCTGGTAGATTCTCCGCCTATATCAAGCAGATCCATCCCCTCTCCAAGCATCTCCTCCACATGAAACAGGGCTTCGTCAAGACGGCTGTATTTCCCACCGTCGGAAAAGGAATCTGGCGTTACATTTAAGATTCCCATAATATAAGTATGATTTTTTAAGTCAAATTCACGTCCGCCAATGTTCACTTTATTTACCCCTTCTCTTTCCGCCGTAAGCTCCCTGCATGTTCAAATCAATAGCTTTAAATTCTTTTTTTCCTTTTTCCAGTCACAATCCTTTTCCATTTCACAGGCAAAGCAGGGGCGGCTGGATTTGTCTGCCCTGTACAAAAGTCCCGATAAAGACTTTTCTCCTTTCACTGCAGCATCTCTGTGGTTTATGATTGCTGTAAGAATCCTGTCTCTGTCCACATCATTAAAACCGCTTGCCTCAAGGACTGCCGGCGCTAAATCAGCGCTTGCCTTCTCATGGGGTGTCCCATCCTCATACTGACGCCACCTTCCAATGTCGTGCAAAAGCGCCGCCGCATAAATGATTTCCTGCTCCTGCCCGTAGTCCTCCTTCTCATTTAATATGCTGGCGATACGCGCCACATCCAAAAAGTGCCCCATATTATGATGGCAGAAGCGCCGTGAAGCCTCTGCCAGATTATTTTTTCTAAGGTATTCCTGATACAAACTGCTTGTTAAAATCCTGTTTACACGCTCCATCTATCTTCCGCCTTACCTCACCAAATCAAGAAACGTCTTTTTCAGTCTCGCATCCTTTTCAAAGATTCCCTTGGAAACCACGGTCACAGTCTGGCTTCCCGGCTTTTTGACCCCCCGCATGGTCATGCACATATGCTCTGCCTCTATCAGCACGATCGCGCCCTTGGGTCTTAGATTTTCCATAATTGCATCCGCGATCTGTGCCGTCATCTTTTCCTGGATCTGCAGCCTTTTTGCATAAGTCTCCACAGTGCGGGCAAGCTTACTGATTCCCACTACCTTACCGTCAGGTACATAGGCAATATGTGCCTTTCCGTAAAAGGGCATCAAATGATGCTCACAGGTAGAATAGAAAAGGATGTCCTTTTCTATGACCATCTCATTATTTTCTGCGGTAAAGGTTTTAGACAGATGCTCCTTGGGGGAATCCTCCATGCCGCTTAGAATCTCCTCGTACATCCTTGCCACCCTTGCCGGTGTGTCTTTCAGTCCTTCTCTGTGTAAATCCTCTCCAATGCCTTCTAAAAGGAGCCTGATTGCCTCCTCAACTTTCTCTTTGTTTACCATGCGAATCTCTCCCGATATCATTTCTGCTCTTTTCGGTATTTATTTTTTCCACCATTTGAATCAGTACGCCCAGATAAGATAAAGAGCCAAAGGCGATGATGACCGTATCCTTATCTGCCAGCAGATACGCCATCTCCACAGCCTCCTCCACACTGTCCGACGCCGTCACATGCTCGTGATATTCCTTCGCCTTACACGCCAGATCATAGGCGGAAAGCCCCCGCTCTCCTTTGGTCGGCACCGTCAGAATCTGAGACGCCAGGAAGGCGGTTTCCTTTAAAATCTCGTCCTGCTCTTTATCCCTCAACATTCCTATTATATAGATAATCTTCCTGTTTGTAAAATACAAACGAATGGTTTCCGCAAGCCGCTTCGCACCGTCCCGGTTATGCGCGCCGTCGGCAATGAAGTAGGGTCTTTTTGCCAGAACCTGAAACCGCCCCTGCCAGAGGGTGTGTTCAAATCCTTTATAGACCGCCTGATCCGGTATCTGGAATCCCTTTTCCTTCAGCACGCTTATGGTCTGTGCCGCAAGAAGCGCATTTTCAATCTGATAGGCGCCCACAAGGGAAATGGTGAGATTTTTGTATTCTTTATAGGAAAAGATCTGTTTGGTCAAGCTCCTCTTTATTCCCGACGCGTGGTCAGGGTCTGCTGTGATAAAAGGAATCCCTAGAAGATAAGCTTTTTTTTGTAAAACCGTATTTACCTCCATGTCTTTCTTAAGCGCCACTGCCGTTGCACCGGGTTTCATGATTCCCGCCTTATTCTCCGCAATCTCCTGCAGTGTTCCTCCCAAAACGCCCATGTGATCCATACTGATCGATGTAAATACCGCTGCCAGCGTATTCGTGACAATATTAGTGGCGTCCAAAAGTCCTCCAAGTCCCGTCTCAAGAACGACAATCTGGCATTTCTGCTCTTTGAAATATTGAAACGCCATCGCCGTCTCGATCTCAAATGCCGTAGGGTGAGGCTTTTCCTCCTCTATCAGCTCCCGGCAAATCTCTTTCAGCCTCGTCATCTGGGCACAGAGTTCCTTTTTGCTGATTGGTCGGTTATTGACCTGAATCCGCTCCCTGTAATCAAACAGCGTAGGCGAAATGTATCTGCCCGTACGGTATCCGGCTTCCTTCAGCACCTGAGAGAGAAAGGCAAGCACAGAGCCCTTTCCGTTGGTCCCTGCAATATGGACAAAAGAAAGCGCCTGCTGGGGATTGCCGAGCTTACTGCACAAATTCTTGATGTTATCAAGTCCCGGCACGCTCCCATATACTTTTAATTCCTCTATATAATCCATGACCTCCTGATAAGTCATATCTTTTTGATTTTCCATATCAACTACTTCTTTCCTGTATAATTCCATTCCTTTTTTCTCATACTGATATTATGATGAAAACATTTTTTAAAAATTTTTTGAAATGCGGGCTCATAGGATGGTGCCTTGAAATCACCTTTACCGCCCTTAGTTCCTTCCAAAAAAGAGACTTGCGCCTGATGGGACAGACCTCCCTTTGGATGTTCCCTATCTACGGCAGCGCCTGCCTGCTTGGTCCTGTCTTTAAGCGGCTTAAAAATCTGCCTCTCTATATAAGAGGCAGCGTTTACTCCCTGTGCATTTTTACCTGTGAATACCTTACAGGACGCTTTCTGAATCATCGGAAGCTATGTCCTTGGAATTACGAAGGCTCCCGATGGCATATTCAAAAGGTCATCCGCCTAGACTACTTTCCCAATTGGTTTTTCTTAGGACTTTTGCTTGAAAAACTCCTGTCAAATGAAGAAAACCACAACAAGGAAGCGGTATGATTCTGCTCATACCGCCTTGTATTTATTCCATATCATCCACCTCAAAATCACCGGCACCGGCGCCGATATCCAGCGTATTGAGTGTACGGCGTCTCATCCTTGCCTGCTCTGAAGCCTCAAGAATGAAGTCTTTAATCACCTTTGCATTTTTAATATGAGATAAAAGCAACTTCGGGTGAGTGGTATCTCCTGTGTAACAAATCACCGTTCCGGTTCCAAAAATTCTCTCTGCAAGAGAAGTCACCAGTTCCACATCCTGCACCTTGTACATATAACAGTCATTTTCCACTTTTTTCAATAGTCCGCTGTCTATGGTAAGTATATTTTCTTTGATGATATATTTCGTAAATGTAAACGGAAGTCCAAAAAACAACCATCTCTTTCTTTCTACAAATTCTGTCGCCATCCTTCATCGCTCCTTTCAAGATCTTCTCTTGCGTTCCGGTTTCACACTGCTGTTTTCTACTTCGTAGTATACTAAATCCCCACCCATATTGCAAGTTGAACTATCACGGATTGTCCGTTGCCGATTTTTCGCAGAGACTGGAAAAGATAAGTTGTTCCGCCCTCTGTGCCCAGCCGTCCATTCTCCAATCTGCTGTCCTGCGCTTGCAGGCTGAACTGTCACATTACCAATTACCAATTATCCTTCATTATTTGATTGAAAGAAGACCTGCCGTGTGCTATGATGTTATCAATAAAATTAAAATCTAAATAGATAGGAGTGTGCTTATGACTGCAAAAGACTGTATCAAAGAACGCAGAAGTATCCGTAAATTCAAGGATCAGCCTGTGGATCACGCTTTACTTTCTGAAATCATTGAAACTGCTTCCTACGCCCCCAGCTGGAAGCATACACAAATCACCCGCTATATTGCAGTTGAGGGAGATTTGAAGGACAAGATTGCTGCTGAATGTACACCGGCATATCCCAAGAACGGTGAGATCATTGCACAGGCTCCTCTCTTAGTCGCCGTAACCTACATTAAAGGAAGAAGCGGCTTTGAACGTGACGGCTCCTATTCTACCCCTCGCGGCGCATCCTGGCAGATGTTCGACGCCGGAATTGCCGCACAGACATTCTGTCTGGCTGCTTACGAAAAGGGGCTTGGCACCGTTATCATGGGAATCTTTGACGAAGCAAAGGCTGCTTCTTTATTAAACGTTCCCGAAGAGCGGGAATTGGCAGCGCTTATCCCTGTAGGATATCCCGACGAAGAGCCGGCTGCTCCAAGACGGAAACCAGTAGAAGAATTATTATCATTTCAAAACGATGGATGCCGCACCTCGTGAGACGTCCCCTTATGAAACTTAAATCGAAGAGAATTTTCTCTTCGATTTTTTATGGAAGGAGAAGCACTATGAGACATCTTATGAATCCCCTGGATTTTTCTGTGGGGGAATTAAACCAGCTGTTCGATCTGGCAAACGACATCGAAACAAACATGGATAAGTATGCCCATGCCTGCACCGGGAAGAAACTTGCCACCTGTTTTTATGAGCCCAGCACCCGCACAAGACTCAGTTTTGAATCTGCCATGCTAAGCTTAGGCGGAAGCGTCCTTGGTTTTTCCGACGCAGATTCTTCCTCTGCCGCTAAAGGCGAAAGCGTATCTGACACCATCCGCGTCATCTCCTGCTTTGCCGATATATGCGCCATGCGCCATCCCAAAGAGGGCGCACCTATGGTCGCTGCCAGCAAATCTTCCATCCCGGTCATCAATGCAGGCGATGGCGGACATCAGCACCCTACCCAGACACTCACCGACCTGTTGACCATCCGTTCCATGAAAGGGCGTCTTGACCACTTTACCATCGGTCTTTGCGGCGATCTCAAATTTGGGCGCACCGTCCACTCCCTGATCAATGCCCTTGTCCGCTATGAGGGAATCAAGTTTATTTTTATCTCCCCTAAGGAACTTATGGTTCCGGATTATGTCACCGACATGCTCAAGGAAAAAAACATCCCTTATGAAGAAGTGATCCGCTTAGAGGAGATTATGCCAGAACTTGATCTGCTGTACATGACCAGAGTCCAAAAGGAACGTTTCTTCAACGAAGAAGACTATGTAAGATTAAAAGATTTTTATATCCTTGACAAAGCAAAGATGGAACTGGCAAAATCCGATATGCTGGTGCTCCACCCCCTTCCCAGAGTAAATGAGATTTCTGTGGAAGTGGACGAAGACCCAAGAGCCGCTTATTTTAAGCAGGTGCAATACGGCGTCTACGTGAGAATGGCTCTCATATTAACATTATTGAATATTCAGGTAGATTAAGGGAGGGAACGACATGCTTAATGTAGGAAAAATTGAGGAAGGATTTGTTTTAGACCATATTAAGGCAGGGAAAAGCTTATCCATTTATCATCATCTTCAGTTAGACAAGCTGGACTGCACCGTTGCCATCATCAAGAATGCCAAGAGCAGCAAAATGGGCAAAAAAGATATTTTAAAGGTAGAATGCGATATCGATATGCTAAACCTTGACGTTCTGGCATTTATCGACCACAACATAACCGTCAACGTCATCAAGGACGGAAAAATCGAATCAAAAAAAGAACTGCTGCTGCCTAAGGAAATCAAAAATGTCATCCATTGCAAGAATCCTAGGTGCATCACTTCCATTGAACAGGGTCTTCCCCATATCTTCGTGCTGTCCGACGAAGATAAGGAGATCTACCGCTGCAAATATTGTGAAGAAAAGTGTACAGAAAATCTATGAAGCATGGCTCGCTGTCATCAGACGGAAGAAACCTTTTACCAGCTTCACTGTCAGCGTGATTACTGACACAAAAATGAATCCGGCTGCCGCTGCTGCCATGCTGATCATCATTTCTTCATAACTGTAATGCCTGGTGGGAATATAAATTTTTAATTTTTCTGTTAAATATGCAATTGCCACCAGGATAAACGCAGTTATGCAGGTTTTAGCAAACCAGTTACATTTTGCGCATGAAGCATGAATCGTAATCGTTCCTATGATTCCAATCAGCAAAAAAGCTATTACCCTTCCGTTTTGTCTTATCATATACGTAAATGTATTCATATCATTTTCCGAAATCTCTGACGACTCGTATTGCATTTGTGCGAGTTTCTCAATCATATCTTTTCCCAATTGCTTTGCATCTTCGCCACTTTGAAAGGACAGGTACGCAACACCGGCTACCAGCACTCCAAAAATCAACCACAAGGCTAAAACTATGGGCCATCTTTTCTTATTCTTCATACTTTCCCCATTTTCAGTACATCAAATTACCTGCAATAGAGTCATTATATTCCGCATTGCACATAGATGTCAATTACCGGGATTCAGTATTAAGAATAAATTCAGAAACTTTTTTACTTATTTTCAAATGGGGACTGCTCTACTCTGATAAAATATCCTCTGTCATGATCGCACACCGGACACTTCTTAGGCGCTTCCTCACCTTCATAAATATAGCCACAGTTTAAGCAGATCCATCCGGTCTTCTGCTCTTGCCTAAAGAGCCTGTCCTTCTCTAAAAGCTCCGCAAACTTTCCAAATCTGTCTCCATGCACCTTTTCGATTTCCGCAATCAGGAAAAAGGAATTGGCAATCTTGTGAAAACCTTCTTCCTTTGCCTTTTCTCCAAAAGCTTTATAAACAGAATCATGCTCCTCATATTCATTGTGCTGTGCCATGCGAAGGAGCTTTGCAACATCATCCGTAAGGTCCACCGGATAGCCGCCATCCACATGAATGGTCTCTCCTGCCAACTCTTTCAAATGATGATAAAAAATTTCCGCGTGTTCTTTCTCCTGATTTGCTGTGTAAGTAAACACTTCCTTAATTACGTGCAAATTTTCTTTCTTTGCCTGGGCAGCCGCAAATGTGTAGCGGTTCCTTGCCTGACTTTCCCCTGCAAATGCACGCATCAGATTATCCTTGGTCTCACTGTTCTTAAAATCCACTGCCATCGTCCATTCTCCTTTTTCACCAGATATTTTGCTGATACTATCCATATTATGGGTAAAAAAGGATGTTTTATTCATTACGCACTTGTTTTGGCGTAAAAATACATCTCGATTCCCTCCGCAATTCCCTCTGCAATCTTTTCCTGATACGCAGCCGAAGAAAGCTGACTGCATTCCTTTCGATTGGTCAGGAAGCCTGTCTCGATCAGGCACGCCGGCATCAAGGTCTTATTGGTAACGTACAAATCCGCGATATCCCACAGTACCCGCTCGTTGGCTCCCGTGCTCTTGATGGTCTGCTGGTGGACCAGCTCTGCGAGTCTCGCGTTATCTCTGCTTTCATCTGCCCCGTCGTACCAGGTCTCGATTCCACTCACGCTTTTATCACTGCCCTCGTAGGTATTTTGATGAATGCTCACATAAGCATCCGCCTGATAGCTGTTTGCCAGTTCTGCCCTTTCTTCCTTAGAAAGGAACTCGTCTGTCTCCCTGGTCATCAAGACTTGAAACCCTCTTTCCTCCAGATTCTGTTTCACCCTGAGGGCAATTTGAAGATTAATGTCCTTTTCATAGATTCCAAACCCCAGACATCCCGAATCTTCGCCTCCATGCCCTGCATCCACCACGATCATCGGTCCTTCCTCACGCCTTATCTTGTCCCAAATCAAATCCTGCACTGCCAACATGTTTTCTGCCGCCTCCAGTTTCCAGGACATCTGCAGTGTCTCTTTCGTCTTGTCTTCTGCCAAAATAGGAGCCGATGATGCCGGCGCCGCCAACACCACCATTTCCACATAGGTACATATGAAAACAGTCAGTGCCACAAGCAATACCGGCTGTAAAAATCCTGCCTCTCTATTCCTTTTTCTTTTATTTTTCCAATTCCTGTTTTTTCTTCCGTACATAAAAATGATGCCCCTTTCGTGTTTTACTGCTTACATTCAGCATACACGCAGGGTGCATCATTTTTTCATCATTCTTGCATCATAATACCATCATTTTTGCATCAAATCTGCATCATTTTGAGATTTTTAAAAACAACTCATTGATTCCCTCATAAAATCCAATCGTCACGATGCTTATTTCCTCTCCGCTCCCCGAAAATACATACTTTTTGTAATAGGGTGTGGATTCCAGCAGGGGATTTTCTGTCTCATAAGGAAGGGGCTTGGAAAGTCCCATATATGCGCTCCATTTTTCTATCAGCGCGTCAGGGTCTATATCTTTCCATTCCCATTCTGTTCTGGCATAAAATTCGTACACCTTCCCGTCATCCGCATCCAGATAAGCGTCTATGAGATGATTGCTCTTATCTGCATTTTTTACATTGGTGGAAAGACTCACTTTCCAGACTGCAACGTTATTTCTGGGCTCTAGCACATCGATTGCGGAGTACAGCGTCGCATCATAATCCCCTCCGCCTACCTCTTTCACCGTTTCCGGCAATATTCCCAGCGCCTTAAGTGCCGCCATGGTCTGGTTACAGGTATTGAAAATCTGTTCATCCGTAATCTCCCTTCCGGTAGGTCCTCTGTGGTTGACCACGAAAGCATAGGTACCATCCAGCTCCTGATATTCCTTTGTTTCATCCTCCAGCCTGGTAAGCGCATTCTGTTCGCTCTCCGGAGGGCTCTGGCTATTCAACGCCTGGGAGAGAATATACAACTTCTCGCTGCTGTCCAGTTTATATCGATAACCCTCTCCTTCTATTTCAGAAGTCTGGGTGTTGATCCTATCGAGTACCGTCCGGTCCCTGTATCTGGCAAGCAGTTCCGGTCCCCAGATGGATAAAACCATGACCAGAACTGCAAACGTGTAGAAAGCATACTTAATGGTCGGTTTTTTCATTGGCTGCCTCCTCCTTTCTCCTATCAGGAAGGACAAAGCTGATACTCGTTCCCTCTCCCAGTGTACTTTCTATCTCAAGACTGCTGCCATGGAGGGATAGGATCTCCGTGCACAAGGAAAGCCCAAGCCCTGCTCCATTCCTGCTTCTGGATCTGGATTTATCCACCATGTAAAATGCCTCGGTGATCTTCTGCAGTTCCTGCTCTGGGATACCAATCCCATGATCCCTTACGGTAAATCGGTAACCGTCTTCTTCCTTTCTGCCGCCGATTTCTACAACGCTTCCCGGCTCAGATGCCTTACAGGCATTGTCAAGAAGGTTAATTAAGACCGTTATGATCATATTGCTTTCCGCCCACACCGTCGCCTTATCGTAGTGAAATTCAAACTGCATGCTTTCATTGGTCTTAAACATATCCTTTATATAAAGGAACAGGCTTTCCGCCGAAGCCTCCTGGAACTGCACCTGCCCGTGTCTGGTCACCATGATATCCAGAAGGCGTATAGACATGGCTTCTAACCGCTTTCCTTCCGTATAAATATAGTTGGCGGACATAAAACTCTTCTCCTCATCCAGCTTTCTGGAACGCAGCATATCCGCATAGCCAATGATCGCCGTGAGCGGCGTTTTCAGTTCATGTGCAAAAGCGCCCACGAAGTCTTCCCGCGCCTGTATCTCATCCTCCAATTTATTGATATTCTCCTCCAGCGCCTCCGCCATCTGATTGAAATCAAGGGTCAGCCGTCCCAGTTCATCATCGCTGATCTGCTTTGCGCGGTAAGCATAGTCTCCCGCCGCCATCTGCTTCGTCGCCTTTGTCAAAAGACGGATTGGTTTAGTCAGCCAGGAAGAAATCAGATGCATGATGATTGTTCCAAAAAACAGCATGATGATCGTCACCCGCTGGTAGACCTTAAATCCCAGCTCTCTTTCATTGAAGACCTCCGAGACATCCCGCAAGGTTTCCAGATACAGCACCCGGTCCAGCGCATTGACAGTGCTTCCGGTCTGAATATAATAATGATTGTTCAAGAGGATGGTACGGTAGGTCTTAGTGACGGCATCGGTCTGTGCCAAAAGCTCATCATCCGTCTCAAAACCGTCGCTGGCATACAAAGGGCTTTTTTCCTCATTAGACAGGCGCAGCATGCGGCTGGCATTCTGTCCGCCGGATTCTAAGTTCGCCGCAATCTGCTCCACCGTGCTGTCCTGCAGCACATCGTATTTTGCCGGCACATTTAAGGCAGCCGTCTCAAATGCAAAACATAAAATACTGTTCTCATCCAGCGCCTGCCCCGCCTCCCTGGCAAGGGAGGTCTCAAACACATAATTGACAAAATAAAAGCCGCTGATTCCAAGGGCGACCGCCATGACGATCACCGTCCACAGCAATAATTTTAACGAAAACTTCATCCCTGTACCTCTAAGCGGTAACCAACCTTGTACACTGCCACTAAATTCTGTTCCCATCCCAGCTTCTTTCTAAGGCGCTGCACATGAAGATCTAAGGTGCGGCTGTCTCCGATATATTCGTCGCCCCACACCTTCTCATATAATGCTTCCCGAAACAATGCCACATTTTTATTCTGTATGAACAACACCAGCAGTCCAAACTCCTTATTGGTAAGGACCACCTGCTTCCCATCCTTTAAAACCCTTCTTGCGTCCACATCTACCACGATGTTTCCTGCCGTAAGAAGCTTATCCGTCTTGTTATAACGGCGAAGAACCGCTTCCACCCGCGCCACCAGCTCCACCACATCAAAGGGCTTCACCAGATAATCATCCGCTCCCAGCTTCAGTCCCTTCACTCTGTCTTTTACTTCGTGCTTTGCAGTAATGAAAATGACAGGAATCTTTAATGGACGGATGTACTCGATCACATCATATCCGTCTGCCCCCGGCAGCATGATATCCAGCAAAATCAGATCAAATACTTCTTCCTCTATCAGATCAATAGCGTCCAGCCCATTCTGCACGGAAGTACAGTGATAGCCTGCCGCCGACAAGTTCAAATCAATCAAGTCGCAAATCGCTTTTTCATCGTCTACAATCAATATCTTAATCATTCTTTTGTCTTCCACCCCCAATATGCCCTTGCCCGGTCCACAAGCCCGGACACCGTATCTTCATCACTGCACGGGTTCTTAAGTTTGATGTCCTTATCTTCAATAAAACCGCCCGTTCTCTGATAGTAAATTGCATAATCGCACTCTGTGATCATCTCGTTTCCGCTGCCCTCGTAACTGTATTTGGCAAGCACCAGCATATCTTTCATTCCGTCTCCGTCGATATCCCGGCAGGTAATCCCTTTAAGCGCATACAGATTATCAAAATCTCCCATGGGCTGCAGGCACCACACAATATATCCCTGCTCATTGACCAGATAAATCATGAATGTGGCAAAGTTTGCCATAGTATAAGTCCCCGGCACCACTTCCAGCCTTCCCAGCTTCTCAAACTGCCTGTAATAGCACTGCTCCTTTTCAATCACAAAACCATGCTCCAAAAGTTCCTGTTTGGTGGCTGCCGTATAGAGAAATTCCGTGGAGTAACCGTCCCTGACAAAGGCAACAATGCTCTCCACACTCTTGTTCATACTGAAGCGGTTGATCTTGTCGGAGATTCTGTAATCCCTGTAAAATCCCTTTTCACTCTGGAACAGGACGTCGCCGATCTTGTAGGGCTTGCCCGCATAATCGCCTTCATCGTTCACGCAGGTGGTAATCAATATGATATCCATCCTTCCGTCCCCGTTCAGCTCCTGAAAAGAAACTGCCTTTAATTCCCGCAGGGGCTGCTCCATTTCCCCGGGATTGCGGTTATTGACCTCCAGCTGGTCCGTCTTATATACAACGCTGCCGTCCTCATCGGTAAAAAATAACGCCAGCCTGTGATAGTCCTTCTCCATCGCCGGGACAAAGGACACCTGTCCAAACCTCTTTGTTTCTATGGGAAATATCTGATCTTCTATGATATCAAAGCCTGCGGACTCAATCTCCCCGTAGTCTTCGATCTGTGAGAACCGCTGTCTGTAGCTTCGATAAGCTTCCGAGAGCGCCTTTATATCGCCTGCGTCCGCTTTGCCATAGAGATTGCCGCCTGCCCCATGGGCATAGGCAGCAAAAGGCAAAGACAGCGCCAGCATACAGGTACATAATATTGCAGATGAAAATAGAATTCCTTTTCTCATGACTTCGTCACCGGCTTCTCTTTCGTAGTGGATTGTGCTTTGAATATTATAGCACAGGGGAGCTCATTCACACAATCGGCACTTTTTTACTGCATTCTCACTCCATCTTAATCCTTTACCCATGATCCGTTCTTTTCTGTGCAGTATGTGGATGCATCTTATTATAAACCATACTTGCATCATTTTTGCATCATAAGCCAGAATCCTCTCTAAGTAGCCCACTGGGGACGTTTTAGTTCCTTCCACGTAATCGTATCGCAACTGGCACTGCGTAAAGCCGACGTGAATACCGTTTTCATATTTTAAAAAGTTTTCCTACAATCTTATCCCCATCAACTGCCAGCCATGAAACAAACGTCCCCTCCGACATATGCCTTTTGTAATAGTCCATTAAAGCCGGTCGTAAATCCATATCTTCTTTGGCGCCCTCTTCCCGTAATTGACAAATTCTCATTTCTATGAAAGTATCTAACTCCTCTTCTGTTAACTTCTTATATTGCACAGCCATATGAAAGCCCTCCTTACTCCTTGAAATATTTTTCTAGTTACATTCCCTCTCGCATATTGACTGCCGCATCTAACAATCTAAGGAAACATTTTAATTGGCGTTCCCTAAAAGAATCATAAGACCATGAACAATGTTCCCATGCCAATTAAGAGACAGCCAATCAGTGACTTTACTGTAAATTGCTCATGAAGAAAAACAAATGCCAGAATAAGCGTGATCACGACACTCAGCTTATCAATCGGAACCACCTTAGAGGCTTCTCCCATCTGCAATGCTCTATAAACATGACAACAACTACCACCGTCCGTATTGCCGTGGCAAGGTTTGAATTAACACCTTCTATGCCGATTTTCGCCAGTATTGATGTTAAAGCTGCAAATAATGCGGACAATAATGCAAATAAGAACCACATTTGCATCCACCTCCAATCTCCGTCCTTCTTCTCTTCCTATTCAAACACAGTATTAAACAGGATAATAATACCAAAAATTTTCCTGCACCATATGTAATCATATTACCACGGACATTTTTTCTTCGTCCATCCTTTCTTCTCCCAGTAATCCACATCTGCCTTATTCCAACCATTCTTCATCATCTGACGCATAACATAAAAGAACAGTTTTGTCTTTATGGACGGACTGATTTTTCCCTGCCTTTTCACGATTTTCCCTGCCAGCAGATCCAGCTTCTTTTCTATTGCCTGTTTCTTTTTCGCGCTGACTCTTTCCCATGAGGTTTCCATCACAGCCACGCCGTACTTATAAGTTCTGGCAACGCCCCAGAAGAACATGCTGTGTGCCATGTCCTGATTCGTGCTCTTCATTCCCCTTCCGGCGGCGGTGGAAATGCAGACTGCCTGCTTTTTAAACATCGCCTCTTCCGGGCGGTGCACCATCCAGCGAAAGCCATAATGATCAAGAAATGCTTTCATCGCGCCTGTGGCATGATATACATAGACCGGGCTTGCCAATATAATCACATCAGCGCCATCCAGCGCTCTGGTAATCGGCAGCAGCTTTCCATAATGGGGGCACTTTGTTTCAGATTCCATAAAGCATGACGTGCACCCCATGCAGAACTCTCCAAAATCTCTGGGCAAGAAGAACTCTTCCACCTGACCGCTTAATCTTTCCGCCAGCATCCTTGCAATATTGCAGGTAGACCCCTGATGGTTTTGCCCGTGTATAATCGTTATTTTCATTCTTTCACCTCCAAAATATCACGCAGCAGCTATGCATGATATTCTTTTCTTTCTTCCATATTTGTCAAATCGATTCCGTAAAGCTGCCGGATCACCTGATACTGTAAGAATACCTGCTGCATGACTGCAATCAGGCAAAAAGTCCTGCGCTGCAGCATCTCTTTGTCCCAGTCCGGGCGGCAGGCTGCCACGAGAGGCAGATAGGCACGGTATGTCCTGCGGGTATTATCGTCTTCCTTTGGCGATGCCATGTCGGAAAGAACTGAAATTTTTGACATGGCATAATGCTCAAACATAAAAGTCCATGTCAGATTGCCCAGATATTCCAACTTCTCAACAGGCGTATATCCGCCCGTCTTTTCGCGGATGGACTGAAAGTTTTCAACAATACCGTTAATCACCCGCTCCACACATATTGCAATAAGGTTATCCTTGTTTCCGAAATGATAATTTATCAATCCCAGCCCCACATGTGCCCTTTTACTGATTTCTCGGACTGTAATGTCACTAATCTGCTCTCCCCGCTCCTCTATTAACTCTGTCGCCGCCCGAATGATGATTTCTTTATGATCCATAATCGCCTCCCTGAACGTCGTTCAATTTGCATTATGCTGAACAATGTTCAAAAAGTAAAGCCCAATTTTATTTTTCATGATAAAAATAAATTTTTAGTTTTAATGTAAAAAGCAGCGAATTGATTCTCAAATTGAAAAATCATCTTCACTGCTTTACAACCTGTAATTATTATTTTTGTATCTTAAGGGCGCGCATGGCATTTAGGATTGCAATGACCGATACCCCCACGTCTGCAAACACAGCTTCCCACATATTGGCAAGCCCCAATGCCCCCAAAAGGAGCACAAGCGCTTTCACCGCAAGGGCAAAAACGATATTCTGCTTAACGATTTGCAAGGTCTTTCTGGAGATTCTTACCACCGCCGCGATCTTGCGCACGTCATCGTCCATCAGAACCACGTCGGCGGCTTCTATAGCGGCATCCGATCCCATGCTGCCCATGGCGATTCCGATGTCTGCCCGGGTGAGCACCGGCGCATCGTTGATTCCGTCTCCCACAAACGCCAGCTTTTCTTTCCCCTTACGGGCATTTAACAATTCCTCTACTTTAGATACCTTATCCCCCGGAAGGAGCTGTGCATGCACCTCGTCGATTCCAAGTTCTCCTGCCACTGCCTGGGCTGCCTGCTGCCTGTCGCCGGTGAGCATGACGCATTTTTTCACGCCTACCTGCTTCATGCTTTGAATGGCTTCCTTCGCCCCTTCTTTGACGGAATCGGCAATCACCACAGCACCCATATATCTGCCGTCACATGCCGCATAAACGATGGTTCCTACGCTTTCCACCGGCGTATACTGAATCTTTCTATCTTCCATCAGTTTCTCGTTACCCAGAAGCACCTCTTTCCCATCGATGGGGACACAGATGCCGTGACCGGCAATTTCCTCTGCCTGCCCTACCCGGCTCATATCCGGTTCTTTTCCGTAAGCTTCTTTGATGGAGCCTGCTATGGGATGGTTGGAATAAGCCTCCCCCAGTGCCGCCAGTTCCATCAGTTCCTCCTTAGTGCAGCCTTCAGGACACACTTCCTGTACTTTGAACTCTCCCTTGGTGAGGGTTCCTGTCTTGTCAAAAACAATAGTCGTCATCTCCGCAACGGCTTCCAGATAGTTACTGCCTTTCACAAGAACACCAATCTTAGAAGCAGCTCCAATCCCGCCGAAAAACCCAAGAGGCACGGATATGACCAGTGCACAAGGGCAAGATATTACGAGAAAAATACATGCTCTCTGTATCCATTCTCCCCATCCGCCTCCTAAAATAAGGGGAGGCAGGAAGGCAAGAAGAACTGCCAAGATCGTCACGATGGGCGTGTAATATTTTGCAAACCGAGTGATAAAATTTTCAACCTTTGCCTTCTTGCTGCTGGCGTTTTCCACCAGCTCCAAAATCTTGGACACCGTAGAGTCGTCAAATTCTTTGGATACCCTGACCCATAAAGTACCGCTTCCATTGACACATCCGCTTATGATGTCATCTCCTACAGATGCCCTTCTGGGCACCGATTCTCCGGTAAGCGCCGCAGTATCAATCAAAGATTCTCCTTCTATCACGACGCCGTCGAGGGGAATCCGCTCTCCCGGCTTCACCACGATCACGCTTCCAATTTCTACATCGTCCGGGTCCACCTGCGTCAATTTCCCATCTATTTCAATATTGGCATACTCGGGGCAGATGTCCATCATATCCGAAATAGACTGTCTGGACTTTCCCACCGCATACCCTTGAAACAATTCGCCCACCTGATAAAAAAGCATCACCGCTACCGCTTCCGAGTATTCCTGCACTCCAAAAGCCCCAAAAGTGGCAATCATCATCAGGAAATTTTCATCAAACACCTGCCCATGGCTGATATTTCTTGCCGCCTTATATATGATGTCGTAGCCGATTACCAGATAGGGAATCAGGTAAATCAAAAACAAAATCCATTTGCTTCCTATCCTTTCAAACAATCCTGCATGTTCGCAAATAAACAATCCCACAAAGATGACGAAAGTGAGGATAATGCGGACAAGCATTTTCTGCTGCTTCTTCGTCATGATACGCCTCTTACAGCAGAATCCGGCAGTCAGGCTCCACCTTTGCGCAGACTCTGACAACCTCTTTCATAATTTCATCGAACTTATCATCCTGTGCATCAATGGTCATCTTCTGTGCCAGGAAGCTTACATTGGCATCGTTCACGCCACCGATCTTCTTGATTGCCTCTTCCATCTTTGCAGCACAGTTTGCACAGTCCAAATCTTCCAGTTTAAATTTTTTCTTCATGTTTTCCTCCATTCCGAAGCGTCACCACTTCTCTTCTTACTCGTTGATATGCTCTCTTCCCTGAGCAATGATGGTTCTCACATGCCCGTCTGCCAGTGAATAAAATACAGATTTCCCTTCTCTTCTGCTCTTGACCAGCTTTGACTGCTTTAAAATCTTAAGCTGATGGGAAACCGCCGACTGGGTCATGGAAAGTGCCTGTGCCAAGTCGCACACACATACTTCCGCCTCAAAGAGCACATACAAAATCCTGATTCGCGTAGAATCCCCAAACACCTTAAAAAGCTCTGCCAGATCATACAGTTCATCCTCATCCGGCATATGCTCATGCACAATCTTAAGAAGCTCCTCATGGGTCTGAAAAGTCTCACAGCACTCAACATCATGAATCGCCATCTTCACTGCCCTCCTTTATCATATTCTTTCATTTGAACAATTGTTCATATGTATGATAAAATATTTTACCACCCTTGTCAACCCTTTTTTCCAACTCCGCATTTGGCACATATATCATTTAAACAGCATTTTTCACAAAAAGGAGTCGTTCTTGCGGTGCACACTTCCCGCCCATGGAATACTAGACGGTGACAGAAATCGCTCCCTTCTTCCGGAGGAATGATCTTCCACAGAGCCATCTCTACTTTCTTAGGCTCTTTCACGCCGTCAACAAGCCCCATTCGGTTGGTGAGACGGATGCAGTGGGTATCTGTCACGATGGCAGGTTTTCCGAACACATCTCCCATGATCAGATTGGCGCTCTTGCGTCCCACGCCGGGGAGCTTTAGTAGTGCGTCAAAGTCATCCGGCACGTTTCCCTGATATTCATCACGCAAAATCTTCATACATGCACTGATATCCCTTGCCTTACTGTGCCCTAACCCGCAGGGCTTTACAATCCGCTCGATTTCCTCCACATCCGCCTCTGCAAGCGCCTCCACGTCAGGAAACCTGGCATACAAATCCTGCACCACCACATTTACCCTGGCATCAGTGCACTGCGCCGCCAGACGGACACTCACCAAAAGCTTCCACGCCTGATTGTAATCAAGAGTACAGCCTGCGTCCGGATATTCTTTTTTTAACCGTTCGATAATCTCGATTGCCAATTTTTCTTTTGTCATCTTAGCTTCCGTTCCTCTTTATCTCTTGAATAAAAGTGCGCTTCGCACACAGATAATCTTTTTCCAACGATTTTATGCGGTCATTTCTGCCTGATCAAACTCCTTGAACCGTTCGTAAATATTGTCATATTGATTAACGATTTCCATATATCTCTCCATGGTCACGTCCCGTTGCTTTTCATAAGTGCGGATAATTTCATCATAATGACCAAGCGCTGCCTGTACCACCTTGATGCAGATTTTTCCCTGATTTGCATCTTCCAGTAAAATCTCTTTGATTTTTTCGGGTGGGAACGCTTCCTTATAGCTTCTCTTTCCATAAAGAGCACTCAAAATGTCTGCAACTGCAATAGTCCTCTCCAGCATCGACAAATCAGAGGCCCCGATTCCTTCAGGATAGCCTGAACCGTCCAGCTTCTCGTGATGTTTAGCGGCAACGTTTACGATCCGCTCGTCCATAACGCCCCTGAGAATCTTATCCGTCATGACTACATGCCCCTGCATGACCCGCATTTCTTCCTCGGTCAGCCTTCTCGGTGCTTCCAGGATAGATATGGGAATCGCAATCTTGCCAATATCATGCAAAAGCGACCCATAGTACAGAATTTGAAGATCTACTGCCGGCACCCGCATGAGCCTTCCCAACTCAAGGGCAAAAGTTCTGGTGGACATAGTATGAATAACGGTAGGCTGGCTTCTAAAATCTATCGCATAAATCAACATATCCAAAAAGCTTCTTTTCTGTCTTTCCGTAAAAGAAATCCGGTCAAACAGCGCTTCCAACTCCTTTTGATATTCATGGGTCTTAAGTTTTCTCAAAACGTCGAACCGTGTCTGCGCAATCTGAAACAGCTCCAGCGCTTTCGCGGACAACTCTCCTTGTGCCTGGCGCATATAAATGCTCTGCTCCGCCTTGTCCTCTCCCATGCGTAGGAAGACTGCCATCTTATCTGCAAGCGTCAGATATTCCGTGACTTTCATATATCTGCTCTTTATTTGGGAATGCAGTTTATAGGGAAGATGGTGATATAACACGATTTCAGCTTTATCATCCACCGGCGATAAATTCTTCAAAAAAAGATATCCGTATATGGAGTGCGCCCAGATGTTGGTTCTCTCGCATTGAATGATACCGCCCTCGTAACCTGTCTTGATCATTCCCAGATCATGGAGCATACCAATCAGCGTATATTCCGCAAGATCCCTCTCCGTGTAAATGCCTTCTGCCTTTAATATATTATAAAAAAGATATCCTGTGATTTCCCCATGCCATAGAATCTGGGCATCCATGACCTCCAAGGTTCTGCGTACCACATTATAGATATCTTTCGTACTTACCAGTTCTGAACCCATACTGTTCTCCAAACTTTGTATTTTAATAAGAACATCATATCATACAAAAGTACAAATCAACAACCCTTAAAATCGTATGCACTTCTCATTATCGTTTTACAAATGTTTCTTTCTACTATATACTAGTTGTGAAGGAAATGCAAAGGAGAATTCTGTGATGGACATTATTATAAAGGGTATTCAAATGATTTATCAGTTTTTATGGGGCGATTTAATTACCATACCGCTGCCCGGCGAAAGTTCTCTCGGTCTTTCGCTGCTGGTGCTTATCCTGATTCCATCCGGCATTTACTTTACCATCCGCACCCGCTTTCTGCCCTTCCGCTTCTTTCCCGAAATGCTGAAAATCTCCATGGAAAAGAAGATTTCTTCTCATAAAGGCTCCATTTCAGGCGTCCAGGCGCTTATCATTTCTACGGCAACGCGCGTGGGAATGGGCAATCTTGTAGGGGTCGTAGCTGCCATTTCCTTAGGCGGTGCAGGTGCTGTTTTTTGGATGTGGATCACTGCCCTTTTGGGTTCCTCCACTGCATTTGTGGAAGCCACACTTGCGCAGATGTATAAAGAAAAAGACCCCCTTTACGGAGGCTACAGAGGCGGCCCCGCCTACTATATTCATCATCTTTTTGTCAAAAAAGACGGACGCAGGAAGCGCAGCATCATTGCCATCCTGTTTGCCATCTCCGGTCTAATCTGCTGGTGCGGCATCAGCCAGGTCATCGGCAACTCTGTTTCCTCAGCTTTTGAAAATGCCTTTCAGATTCCCCCTCTTTACACCACGATCGTCCTGGTACTGATTGCGGCAGTCATCGTCCTGCGCAAAAATGCTACGGTGCGTGTGCTGAATATCATCGTGCCGATTATGGCAGGTTTATATTTTCTCATTACGATTTTCATCATCCTTCAGAATATCGGTCAGCTCCCTTCTGTTTTCCAGCGCATCTTCTCGGAAGCTTTCGGACTTCGTCAGGCGGTTGCCGGAGGTTTCGGCGCCGTTATCATGAATGGCGCTAAACGCGGTCTGTTCTCCAATGAAGCAGGTTCCGGTTCTGCTCCTTGCGCCGCCGCTGCCGCTGATGTGAGCCACCCTGCCAAAGAAGGACTCCTACAGGCACTGGGGGTTTTTATTGATACCATTGTTATCTGCAGCTGCTCGGCAATGATCATGCTCCTGACCCCCATCGACCTGACCAATGGGCTTGCCGGAATGGATCTTTTGCAGACCGCTATGGATTATCATTTTGGAATGTTCGGCGTCATCTTTATCGCCGTCATCCTCTGGCTTTTCAGCTTTTCCACCTTTATCGGCATTCTGTTTTATGCAAGACCAAACGTTGCATACCTTTTCGGTGATAACTGGCTGTCACAGACCTTGTACAAGCTCCTTGCCCTCGTCATGCTCTTTGTCGGCGGGCTGGCGGCTTATACCATTGTGTGGGATCTGGGGGATATCGGAATCGGACTTATGACGATCTTCAATATGATTGCCCTGGTTCCCTTATCACGGCATGCCCTTGATTCCTTAAAGGACTATGAAAAGAAAAGACCTTGTTGACACTAACCAACATTTTACTTATCTTCCTTGCCCAACATTGCCTTTGCTGCATGCTCTGCATCCTTTTCCTCATTTACCTTTTTAATTTTTTCATCTATTTTCCTTACTTCCTGCTTATAGTACCACCAAAAACAAAACCATAAGAAAAGAGCTATTAAGATTCCAGCCAGTACTACTCCAACACCTGCCCAAAGATTATTCCCTCTCGGAATCCATCCCACAGCAAACCCTGTAATAACAAAAATGGTACATCCCACTCCCATATGTATTATAAATCGCATTACATAAGGCATATTCTCATTTTCATACACCACCCCCGGTAATGAGAATCCTATTCCAACTATAATTGCCCCGATAAACATTTTTGTATAAAAACCGTTTTCAAATATAAGCTCATTGCCGCCACAAACATCATATAACATGATAAATATTGAAAATAAAGATAATGCTCCGCTTATCCCTTTCACAAGAAGTCCAAATATTTTTCTCATACTGATACTTTACCCTTCTTAAATACCCAAATACTTTTTTAGATCCGGTAAATACTTTCTTGAGACATAATCTTTACACCCGTTTTTTAAAACTAAACACATCATGCCTCCAAAAGCCGCTTCCGCACTGATAATATAATTCAAATTGACAAGTGTCGTTTTAGAAATTTTCATAAAACTACCCTTTAGAATCTTCTCTAATTCAATCAACCGCTTCTTGCTTGCATATTTCTTTTCCTTGCAGTATATGATTGCTTTATTGCTTTCTACCCGGATCATGTAGATATCTTTCATCCGCAGTACAATCGTCTTTTCCTCTTCTATTGCTGTTATGACTCCATTGGTATTTCCAATCATATCAACAACCTGCAATACTTCTTCATCAATCCGATTTGTATAAATCACTGCATATGTATCTGTTACTTCTTCCAAAACCTTAATTTCTACATGCATTACTCTGCCTACCTCTTTACGGATATGAAAAATAGCCATCCATAAAAAATCCTTTTATCCAAATCAATGTTTTTAGTATAAATCCTCTAATCTATTTTTTCAAGCAAAAACCTTTACGGAATCTTGGGGATAGGGTAAATTTATTATCAGAAATTAATAAGCAGCACAAGTTTATTTACTAATAGTCAAATCAAAATATATGACACAAAAAAAAGCACTAGAATATTTAACTCTAATGCCTTAAATCTATTTCATGCTTTTAAAAAAAACACCCTTTACATTCATTACATGTTTTTGGATATGCTTCTTTTACAAAAGCAAATAATACAATTAATTGTAATTTTTTATCCCTGTTTCCGTAAATTCAATAATATGTGCCTTTCCCTCAATCCATTCCTGCTCTTCATGCGATGTTAAAATGATTCCCTTCCCAACATTTACTTTCTCTTCTATCATATCCCAAAGAAATTTTTTTCTTGTTTCATCTATAAAAGCAAAAGGTTCATCTAATATATACCACTCTCTTTGCAGGGATAACAAAATCACTGCATACAGAAAATTTTTCTCGCCGCATGATAGCATTCCCCATTGCTTTCCAATTAATTCGAACACAAACTTACTCTTTTCACTGTCACCATAAAAAGATTTTATATAATTTTCAAAAGTAATCTTATCATTTTTAATGCTGTCTAATCGATATACGAACATCAAAAAGTCTTTTCCAAGAAGTCTATCTGAGAAAAAAATAGTCTGATTTATGTATATGATACTTTCATTTCCCTGTATCAGAGCCTTCTTTTGCTTTCTTAACCCTGCAATGTAATCCAGTAATAATGTTTTGCCACAGCCATTGTCTCCACGTAAGTAATTTAATCCTCTCACAAGCTCAATATCTATTTTTTTATTTATATGTGGAATTATTAAGTCATGTATAATTATATTTTTATTTTCCAAACAAATCATCTCCTTTCATTTGAATTAGGATCAAATTGAAATATCCCAACTCCGCCAAGGATTAAAGCTATAACCGAAGTACATATATACACTGCTACATTTTTCATAGTAAAATTTGTTAATATTGCAGTTATATAGTACATTGGATTAAATTTATTATATTCTGCTCCTATGCTTAAAAACATGAACATTCCAAATAATGTAATTGACAATAATGTTCTTATTGTATTAGCATGAATTTTTTTTAACAAAACCAAAGCATATCCCAAGAAGGCAAAAGGAATGCAAAGAAAAATCAATATCACACTACCACTCATAAGATGTATAAAAGAAAATCCCTTAATAAGAAAAACTGCCACATTAAATATGCTTAAGCTAATGATACTAAAAATAATTTGTGTAACTAAATTCCCCATAAAAAAAACTGTGGAAGAATTATATATGGAAAAAATAGTTCGCAAGCATCCTGCTTCTTTTAATTCAATCGCATAAAGCCCTACACCATAAAAATACGCACAAAGAATCATATAAATCCACCAATAAGCTAAATCCTGCTCCTTACTCATATGATCTTTCTCTACGTAAAACATAACCAACGGCAGAAAAATGGACCACGCAAAAGGTAACTTATCCTTTAACAATGATTTAACATTCAAAATAACATAAGCCATTACTCTTTTCATTACATACCTCCGCAAAGTTCTACTCTATTATGCAAACGGAATCATTTTCTTCATAACCGTAATCACTCTGGTTATAGATTATCAAATCATTGCATATCTGTACGCAAATATGTAACAAGTGGCTATCATTCAATACTCAAAGGTCAAAATCCATAAATGAAATGCTGCAAATGAATCCCAATATGCCCTATTCCCAAAATAATGCTTGCAATCAGCATCCATATAACTTTTCCATAGATGCCCAGCAGAAAAAACGCAAGCACTGGCAGCGTGGCGCCTGCCACCGGAATGCCCAAAAAGCTGCTGTAAAAATCAACCTGTTTTCGTTCACTCTTAAAATACCGGACCCACCATATCTCATACATAATCATCAGAATAAATGCTGCCGCAAGCCACAACGACCACTTTGAAATCCCATGCAGGTTAAAATCAGAAAAGAAAAGCGCACAGCAGGTAGCCAGCACTTCTCCCACTCTCTCCAGCATCAATAAGATCTTATTTTCGTTTTCTGCACTGTAACCCTGCGGCTGCCTTTTCGCCCACATGATATTAGGGATAAAGAGCATGAGCATAAATAGCAGTCCAACATATGAAAATCCCAAATGTCCCATCATTTTTGCTTATCCTCCTTGCCCAGCATTGCCTTTGCCTCCTCGCACCATTCCAAGTAGGCACGATAGGTCATTATGCCAAATTCTACCGTAAGGAAATAATATTGGTGGGCGTTATCAATATCTATCACTTTTTTAAGCGTATCTTCTGCTTCAACGAGATATGGCAGTTCCTTTTCTATTTTCTTTTGAAAAGCATCTATATGTGCTATCACCTGCTGCACACCGCCTTCGTTGCCAAAGAATAGTTTGAGCAGTGTTTCATAACGCAGCTCATCTCTCTCTGCCGGAGCCTGAAGCCATTCTTTTAAATAACCTCTTCCCGCTTCCGTGATAGAGTATACAAATTTATTCCGCTTATTTTCTGCCCCGTCTCTTTTCTCCGCCAGCCCCCGGTCGACCAAATTGCCAAGCGCAGGATATATACTGCCGTAGCTTGCCCCCCAGAAATACTTTAGTGAAGTATCCATGCGTTTTTTAATTTCATAACCTGTCAGATCTTCATGACTCAACAATCCCAAAAGTACACAATCAATCTTCTTTTCTATTGCCATTATCCCTTCTCCTTCTATATATATCAATTTGATATATAGAATATATCGCACTGAAATATTTGTCAAGTCCGATTTGTATTATTGCTGGCATAATATTTCTTTTTATAATTTTTGAAGGTTTTCAGCAAATTACAAATATAGTAAAATAAAACAAAAACAATCAAACTTGAACTTTATTTCGAGTGAAAACAGGAGGGAAGCGATGCGAACGATTGCTATAATTAAAAATTGTCTGGAATGTGAGAAAAATCTTATTTTAACATCAGTTGAAAAAGAGGATAAGGTTTTGTTTTTTGACAACGAGAACGAACTTCTCGAAAGCAAAGAGCACGCAAATATAGAAATTGTATTTGGAGAACCCGAATACAGTACGATTCGTTGTATGAAAAATCTTAGATGGATCCAAATGACTTGGGCAGGCGCCAATAAATACACTTCTGCTCCGAATTTCCCTAATCATATTGCTCTCACCAGTGCTTCTGGCGCTTATGGATATGTTATTTCTGAATATATTGTTTCGGGAATCCTTGCACTATATAAAAATCTGTTCTCATACCGTGCACAAATGAAAAGCGGCGCTTGGAACCAAATTGAAAGTGATGATACATTAGAGGGGAAAAGAGTACTTATTTTAGGAACCGGAAATATCGGACAGGAAACTGCCAAAAAGCTTAGATGTTTTGGGTCTTATATAGTTGGGATATGCCGTACCCCTGGCAGCCAGCATTCGGCTTTTGATGAAATATATACAACAGACTGTGTTGATGAGCAACTGCAAATTGCCGATGTAGTTATTATCGCGCTTCCAGGTACGACTCAGACAGCAGGCATGTTCGATGTTGAAAGAATAAGAAAGATGAAGCCAAACGCCATGCTCGTAAATGTTGGACGTGGATTTATCGTAAATACGGACGAGCTGACAAATGCGCTGCAAAATGGATTACTCGCAGGTGCAGTTTTAGATGTTACAGACCCAGAACCTTTACCTGAAAATCATCCCCTCAGATATATGGAAAACGTGCTATTGACTCCGCATATTTCAGGAATCAGCTGGGGCGGGAATACATTTACAAGAAAAAGGATTTTAGATATCTTTTGTGAAAATATAAAGCGGGATAGCGATAATATCGGCTTGCAATCCGGTAAATCTCCACATATTCTTTTCCAACCTTATACAGCACAACATAATTTCCGCAAATCACATATTTATAATCCGTTCGGAAGCTGACTCGCTTAGCCAAGTCAGCTCCCATATGCGGGAATTGCTGTATATTCTCAATTTGAGCATATATCTCCTGAATAGTTTTTACTGCCATTTCTTCATTATCTTCAGCAATATACTCTTTAATATTCTTCATATCTTCTGCCACAATAGGATTAATCCGCAATTTCATCATAGACTAAACCCCGACAGATTTCTTTAATTCATCCAAATTCATCCAAGCACTTTCATCCTTAACAGCCTCTTCTGCTTCCTGCAGTTTCATAAGCAGTTTCTTTTCGGCTTTTTCACGCTCAAAATCCTCAATATCCATAACCACAAACTTTCCTCTGCCATTTTTGGTCAAAAATACGGGTTCTCCAACTTGGCAATTTTTCAGTACTTCATTATAATTTCTTAAATCTGAAACGGGTAATATATTTGGCATAAATCCATTTCCTTTCCTACTTGATATAATTCCTTTATTTATATATTATACGCAAATAAGCTGTAAAATTCAACGTAAAATTTTACAGCTTATTTGCTAAGCAATTATGATTTTTAAACGCCTGCCCATTCTACAAAGTAATTCGTTCGCAATACTTCCTAGGTTGTCAGCCACCACCGGTGCAGTAATTTCTTCCTTTCCGTCTTGACCGATTACTGTCGCAATTGCACCTATCTTGACATCGGGAAGATCGGTAACATCAACCGCAAGCTGATCCATACAGATTTTTCCCACAACCGGCGCTTTATGACCATTGATAATCACATAACCCTTTCCGCAGGAAAGACTTCTCGGATATCCATCTGCATAGCCGATAGGCAATATAGCAATTAAGCTATCTCTATCAGCAACAAATGCCCTGCCATAACCTACACTGTCGCCTTTTTCTATTTCTCTAAGCAAAATCACCTTTGCTTTCAGCGAAAGTACCGGTCTTAAATCTAATTGAAGCTTTGTGGTATCATCAGGTGAACTTAGAACACCATATAGTGCAATGCCTGCCCTTACATAATCACACCTAAGTTCCGGATAATTTAACAATCCATAACTGCTTTGTATATGTACTTTGGGAATGTTTATACCTCTTTCCTCCAGCCGCTTTATCATCTGATAAAAGCTTTGAATCTGCCTATTTGTGAAGCAGATGTCTTTCTTATCCAGACTATCTGCTGCACATAAGTGTGTATAAATTCCGGATACCTTGATATGTTTCAATGAAAAAACAGCCGCTGCACTTTCTGCGTCTTCGTCGTCAAACCCCAGTCGGTGCATACCTGTATCGACCTTAATATGTTCCTTTACTCTGTATCCTTGCTTATTTAAACCCAAAGCATACTCATAATTTATCAATGTTTGCGTCAGGTCATATCTATGAAGCTCCTTTGCTCTTGCAGGCGCAGTATACCCTAAAATCAGAATCTCACCGCTAATACCAGCTCTGCGTAATTCGATGCCTTCGTCGATGGTTGCTACAGCAAAAGCTTTCACACCTATCCGGTTCATATATGTTGCAATTTCAAACGCGCCATGACCGTACGCATCAGCTTTTACAACAGCCATCAATTCACATTGGGGCGGCATTGCATTTTTCAAAACCATTACATTATGCTTCAAATTGTTTAAATTAATTTCTAAATAGGCTCTGTCCGTATATACAGAATTTTTTTCTTTTTTTGATTCAGTCATTTTCATCATTTTGTGTATAGACCTATCAACTCATCCAGCATCCGGGCAAAAGAAAGACCGATTCCTTTCATCATATTTGGATAACGGCTGTGAGCTGTCAAGCCGGGGATTGTATTTACTTCATTAAATACGATTTCTCCTGATAGAGTGTAAAACATATCCACCCTTGCAAACCCGGAACACCCCAGTGCCTTATATATGATCATCGCCGCTTCCTGTATCCGCTTTTCCGTCCCTGCATCTATTCTCGCAGGCATATAAATCTTTGAAGATTTCAACGTATATTTCTCTGTATAATCAAAGAAACCGCTTGACAGCTCGATTTCATCAACTCTGCCCACAATCAGCTCGTCTATGCCAAGCACAGCGCAGCCGACTTCAAATCCATCAATTGTTTCCTCTATGATTACTTCTGTATCATGTTCAAATGCCAGCTCTACGGCAGCATCCAGTTCCTGTTTTTTATTTACCTTTGTGATACCGAAAGACGACCCTGCACGGACAGGTTTTACAAAAAGAGGATATGTTAAATTTTTTTCTACCTCTTGTAGTGCCATCCCTTTATAGAAACGTCCGAAAGTTACTGACTTAGGTACTGTTATCCCTGCAAGGCTGACCAGCTTATGTGCCCTGTCTTTATCCATACACAACGCTGACGACAGCGTGTTGCATCCTGCTATGGGTATTCCTGCCAATTCAAATACACCCTGTAAAGTCCCATCTTCACCGTTCTTACCGTGCAAAACAGGAAATACCAAATCGACTTCAATCACACAATATTTATCCGCCCTAAACTCGAAAAACCCACAAACGAAAGGATTTTGAGAAACAGCAACCGGATACAGATTCTTGCTGTCTTTAAACCATGTATTATGCAAGATTTTTTCCTTTTCTCCTGTATAATGATACCATTCGCCGCTTCTGGTAATTCCAATCGGGAATATGTCAAATTTATCCGTATTCAAATTTTCTAAAACAGCGGATGCCGATTGTAATGACACCTCATACTCCGTAGAATTACCGCCAAAAATAACCACTATCCTTTTTTTCTGCACTTTACACACCTCTTTTCAAAGTAATTTGCCAAACAAAAACACGCTTGTTTCAGCACTAAAATCATACCAATAACAAGAGTGTCATTTATTTGTTTACCCATAAGATAATCATCTGTTTTTCTGCGGAATTTCTTACAACTTTCCTACGAAAAAGGAATAGTCACTTCAAATTCAATGATATCATTTTCACTTCTGGCTGTGATTGTTCCTTTATGGAGCTCCACAATTTCTTTTGCAATGGCAAGACCCAGACCTGCGCCTCCGTTCCCAGAACTTCGTGCGCTGTCGAGCCGGTAAAACTGTTCAAAAATGCGCTCCAGTTTTTCCTGCGGAATCGTGTTACCGCAATTCACAAACTGAATACACAAATTGTTCTCATTCTGCGTGGCAGCAATATGAATCGTCCCGTCGTCAAAACTATAATTTACAGCGTTTCTAAGCAGATTATCAAAAACGCGCTGTATTCTATCAGCATCACATGAAATCATTACGTCTGGTGCCATTTCAAGCTCACATTTTAAGTTTTTTTCCAAAAACATTGGCCTGAACTCGTATGTAAGCTGTTCCAACAGGCGGGTCAAATTTACTTTGCTATACTGAAGCGTAATATTTGACAGGTTAAACCGGGTGATTTCAAAAAACTCATCAATCAAAGCTTCAAGCCGTTCTGACTTTTCTAAAGCTATTGAAAGATATCTTACCCTGAGTTCCTCGGACATTTTATTTTCGTCACGAAGCAGGGTCAAATATCCTATGACTGATGTAAGCGGTGTTTTTAAGTCATGAGCAAGATAGACCACCAGGTCGTTTTTCCGCTGTTCCGCAAGATTGGCTGTCAATTTTCGTTGTTTAAGCGTGTGTTTAATTTCATTGACTTTCTTTTCCGTTGCGGCAAGTTCCGGGGAAAGGACAATGTCATCGGCACGCTCTTCTATCAGTACATCTATTCCACGGTTAATTTCATTAAAATATTTTGTGAAGTTCCTTAAATATATACGCAATACAACCAGAAACACAGCAACTATGGCAAATAAGACATACAAATCCATATGCTTTCTAATAACCTGCCCATATAAACTCCGTGCAGTATCGTAATCTTCAATAAAAAAGTTGAAAAAACCTACAATAAAATTTGCAAAATGTCCTTCTATTTTCCCCTGTTCTCACACAGATACCAGAGAATCGAAAATTCAATCGGTGTCAAAGTAATCTCCTTTTCATATAAAGTACATTTGTGTGTATTCCTATTTATAACAAGCCCCCTTATATCACACTCTGTAACTGATATATTTCTTGCTGCAATTGATGCATGATTATAAAGGACATATCGCCGGAGCTGGGTTTTTACTCTTGCTGCTACCTCCAGAGGATTAAACGGTTTTGTAATATAATCGTCTGCTCCTATGGTAAGTCCCATAATTTTATCCGTGTCGTCCACTTTTGCCGTCAGCATTATGATTGGATAAAAGAATTTCTCTCTTATTTTCTGACATATACGAAACCCATCTATATCAGGAAGCATTACATCCAAAATTGCCAGGTCGATTTCTGAACGCTCCGCACATTTCAAGGCATCAGCCCCATTGTAAAACTTATATACAGTATAACCATCATTCTTCAGATACACTTCAATAAGGTCTGCAATCTCCCTTTCATCCTCAACAAGCAGTATATTGGCATGTGAATATTCTTGTACTCTTTCCGGCATATCTTCTTCCCTTCTTATCAACGCTCTATGATACTTAATCTAACACTTTTTTCCTTTCTATTTCTCACAAAATTCCTACAGTTTTCTTAATTTTTCCTTATAAAGAAAAGTCCCATAAACATCAGTCAAATCAAAGATTTGCTTTGTTTATAGGACTTCTCCCGATTATCTTTAATTTTGTAACTCAGCTCTTAAACGATACCCTGTGCTGTCATAGCATCTGCAACTTTCAAAAAGCCTGCAATGTTGGCACCTGCAACATAGTTGCCTTCCATGTTATATTTCTTTGCTGCCTCGTCCATGCTGTGGAAGATGTTGACCATGATTCCCTTTAACTTGCTGTCCACTTCCTCGAAGGTCCAGCTCAGTCTCTCGGAGTTCTGGCTCATCTCCAGTGCAGAAGTTGCTACGCCGCCTGCATTGGCTGCCTTTCCGGGTGCAAAGAGCACGCCGTTTGCCTGCAGGTATTCTGTTGCTTCGATCGTAGTAGGCATGTTTGCACCTTCTGCCACTGCGATACATCCGTTGGCAACTAAAGCCTTTGCATCATCCAGTAAAAGTTCGTTCTGGGTCGCGCAGGGAAGCGCCACGTCACACTTGATACTCCATACGCCTCTGCCCTCGTGATACTGTGCACTCGGTCTTGCAGCAGCATATTCGGTCAGTCTTGCACGCTTTACTTCCTTTACTTCTTTAAGGAGCGCTACGTCAATGCCTTCCGGATCATATACCCATCCCGTGGAATCAGATACCGTTACCACCTTTGCGCCTAACTGCTGTGCCTTCTGGGTTGCATAGATTGCTACGTTTCCTGAACCGGAAATCACTACCGTCTTGCCTTTCAAATCATGACCATTGCACTTTAACATTTCCTCTGTGAGATATAAAAGACCGTAGCCGGTTGCCTCTGTTCTTGCAAGGGATCCTCCATAGGATAAGCCTTTGCCAGTGAGAACGCCTTCATATACGCCTTTGATTCTCTTATACTGTCCGTACATATAGCCGATCTCTCTTGCTCCTGTACCGATATCTCCGGCAGGAACGTCTGTGTCAGCCCCTATGTACTTGTTCAATTCTGTCATAAAGCTCTGGCAGAATGCCATCACTTCTCTGTCTGATTTGCCCTTGGGATCAAAATCAGAACCGCCCTTGCCGCCGCCGATTGGAAGCCCGGTCAGGGAATTTTTAAAAATCTGTTCAAAGCCAAGGAATTTGATAATACCAAGATTTACGCTGGGATGTAATCTTAATCCTCCCTTGTAAGGTCCGATCGCACTGTTAAACTGTACGCGGAACGCATTGTTTACCTGCACCTGACCCTTGTCATCCACCCAGGGTACTCTGAATAAAAGCTGTCTTTCAGGGGTAACTAATCTCTCAAGCAGGGCGTCTTTTCTGTATGCGTCCTCGTTTGCCTCGATTACTACACGCAAAGACTCTAAGACCTCTTTAACTGCCTGGTGAAATTCCGGCTGCGCGGGATTCTTTTCCACTACCATCTGAAACACTTCATCAACATATGACATACAACATGTCCTCCTTTAGTTTAGTATTATTGTAGTACAGTATCATTGTATACAATTATTGCATTTTTCTCCCACTGGTATTATATAACGTGTCTTCAAAAATCTCAAGACACTTTAAGCAATTAAATTGTAAAAGTTTCAATTTTTTCGTTCACAGATACTGTTTCAACCGCTCAATATTCTTTTCTTCAAAGTCCATCAGTTCTTTTGCAATTTCCATGGAAACATTTCCTGCATTTTCATGATGATTAATTGCCTTCCACATGCTGGTGAGCCCTCTGTTCGACCCCTGTATCATCACCTCTGCAATGTGACTGGTGCTGGTGTTGAGCATTGTATTGGCGTGCACGCCGCCTTTAATCATGATATCCTCAAACCCGGTTTCCTTATAACTGGCAGCTTTTTCATTAAGCAGCCTGCCCGTCGCCTTGTTGTAAATATCTGAATATTTCATAGATTCCCTTGCAACCTGCAGGGATAAATCATCATCATAGATTTTGCTGCTTATGGCATCAATGGCTTTCATCGCCATTTTTGTATTTCTTTGAACCTCCTGCAGCACCTTCACGTCATCCTTTTTCATGTTTACGACCGCACCTTTCTATACTTATTCCATTTAACGAACACATTTAGCAAATGCATTAAAAAAGCAAAGCAGATTCATCGTCCGCTTTGCTTTATTTTCTCCTGATATTTCCTTTTTATTCCTGATTTTCCATCTGTCCCGCTTTTTCAAGTTCCGGATTCCCCGACTCCTGATTCTCCCTATCTAAGCTCTGCTTATCATTCAAAACAGCAGCTTCCTGCTCTGTCTTTTCCTCCACGGATTTAGGCTCTGTCTCCGCCTTTTCAAAAGGAAATACAATTCCCCATTCCTTCCTGATACTGTCCATGATCTTCATCACGCGGAGCGATTCGGCATGAGGCATTTCCGCGCATTCGATCTGGCGGCTGCGGATTGCCTTTACACTTGCCTCCACCTCATATTCATAACCAGAAATCTGCTTAGGGCATTTGTACAGTCCAACTTTCTTGTAGAGAGAATCATAAACGGCTACGCTCTGGAAGTTATTGATATTTTCAACAATAATAAAACCTTTTGTTCCATAGACGATGCCTTTCCTGTCGCTTAAAGAGACCATGGAACTGTTTAAGTGTGCCATCCTGCCGTCTATATATTGAAGGGTTATACTGTCCTGCTCATCCACGCCAGTATCTGTATAGGTACAAGATGAATGAATCTTGGCTATATTGTAGCCAAACAGCATCAGCGCGAAATTCAGCGGATAGATGCTTAAATCTAAAAGCGCTCCGCCTGCCAAATTGGGGTCCTTCATCCGTTCAAGGTGGCTGACGGCATACCCCAGATTCGCTGTAAGTGTCTTCGGCTCTCCTATCACACCGCTTCCAATCACTTCACGTATCGTGGTCAGCATGGGCATGTAGCGTGTCCACATCGCCTCCGCAAGGAATACGCCTTTCTCTTCCGATAATCTGATCAGTTCTTCCGCCTGCATGGCATTGGCTGTGAACGCCTTTTCGCACAGGACCGGCTTGCCATGCTCAATACACATCTTTGCGTTTGCAAAATGCTCTGAATGAGGCGTAGCGATATAGATCAAGTCCACCTTATTGTCCGAAGCCAATTCCTCATAGGATCCGTATGCTTTCTTGCATCCGTATTTTCCTGCAAAAACATCTGCCTTAACCTTTTCCCTGGACGCAACCGCATAGAGTTTTACATTCTTCATCTTGTTAACAGTATCTGCCATAACCCCTGCAATATTTCCTGTTCCCATGATTCCTATTTGAAATTTCCCAAGCATTCCACATATCCCTCCCGCATATCTGTCTTTCGCCTCTCAGCCAAAAAAAGCATTTTACTTTGTAAGTATACTACATTTTCTTACAAAATAAAATGCTTTCTGCTATTCTACATAATCTGATTTAACATATGCTGTCTGTCCGTTGTATTTAATCCTGCTCCAGCCGTCAGCCTGCTTCATAATCAGCTCCAATACATCTCCCTCATAAGCAGTTCCAATGGACTCTGCACTTGTACTGGCGCTCTTGCGAACCTTTACGCTCTCGATTACCGTAACAGTTCCCATACTGGTTTCATTGCTGCTTGTCACAGTCTCCTCCGGCTCTTCCGGCGGCTGTTCTGCCTCCGCAACCTGTACCTCTGTCTCATCCGCAGGCACTGCCTCAAGATAATCACTCTTAATAAACGCTTCTCTGCCATCATAGTCTACTTTACTCCAGCCGTTGCCCCTTTGCTCCAATAAAGTAAATTCCTGACCGATTTGAGCCTTATCTATTTTATCAGCCTCTTCACTGTCCGAAGTTCTGATATTAACCACATCTGTAGCACGTACCATCGTAATTATGCTAGGCACATCCTGCGTATCTTCTTCCGGTGTATCCGGCATCTCCTCTGGTGTATCAGCAGTTTCCGGTACCTCTGCCTGAGCTAAAATCTCGCCTACTTCCTCGTTGATCTTTTCTTTCAGATACGCGATAAACTCATTGAGCTCAGCATCTTCTGCCAGAAGTTCATTATATTCCACCACGACTTTATTATTTAAGTCAACCACATCATCTTGTAAGGTAACCTCCTTGATGTAATTCCACACTGTATCATCATAGGTACCATCGTTAATGAAATAGTTTCCCGCTTCGTCCATGCCGATATAATAGGTCTGCATTCCCGGAAGGGATTTTTCTACATCTGTAAACTGTACTTCTGAATATACATACGCAACATAGGTATTTTCTGTTAAACCCGGTTTTGTATATACCTCCAGCACAGGATAGGATTCAATATACTTACTTAATTCCTCCACACGTATGGTCTCAATCTCATTTAAATACGCATTCATAGATGAGATTGTCTGAATGTCTCCCGATGCCTGTGCATCATAATAAGTACGAATCAGGTTATTTATTTCCGGATGTGCATTTTCTTCCAATTCAAAGACAGGTGCTTCAAGACCTTCAACCTGGGAATCGGTTTCTTCATTAGAAACTGCCATTGCAGCCTCCTTTGCCTCGTTCTCCAAAGCCTCTCTATGATTGGCATTTACTGCTATCACAATTGTAAGAAGCACGCAAACAACTAGAACAAGCGGCATTACAATCTTGTTATGATCCATGACCCAGTCTCTGGCTGTCATGAATTTTTCCTTTAGCATATGCAATTTGTTCTGATCTGAATGTTTCATAGCTTTCCTTTCTGAGTTTTTCATATCCAAGGTGATGCAAATGCACCCGACAGGAATCGAACCTGCATTAAAGGCGTCGGAGGCCTTCGTTCTATCCGTTAGACTACGGGTGCATATCATAAAATATTACAAATTTGTTACATCACCTTGAATATAATATCATACGACTTTCAAATTGTCTAGTCCGTCAATTGTAAAAAAAGTGTGAATTATGAAATCCAAAGCACTTTGTCCAGTTTTTTATTGTAAAAATAGACAGAATCTGCCAAAATTTCCTCTTCCGCCACCTGTGTGCGGTTGATTTCTGTCACGATTTCACAGAGCGCTTCCTGATCCGTATTTGAATCCGCCGGCACAAGAATCACTTCATGGACAGAACTGGGCAGGATGTAAAAATCCCTGCCTATCTTTTCTGCAAAACCTTTCAGTACACCCGGATAAAGCATGCAGGCTGCACCATAAAGCTTCTGCTTATTGGTAAGCACATACATGGGCATCTTCGTCTCTCCCACTTCCTGTTCCCACACTTCCTTAAGCAGTTCCGCTTCCACCCCTTCTTCCTGAATAAGCTCCTCTTCCAGCCCCTCCATAAGAATGCTGCGCATGACATCCTGCATATTCTCGATTATATTTGGGAAAAGAATCGGTGCATTTTTAAACGCTGTCTGATACAATGTGTCAAGATCTGTTTCCCACTGCTTCATATGCGTGTTGTAAACAAGAATCGCACCTTTTCCATAAAACGGTGCTTCTTGAACCGTATAGTAAAAAACGATTGCAAGGTTGTGAAACACTTTATGCGGAATGAGCTTTAGCAATTCCTTATTTTTATCTGCATGAACAAGTTTGAAGGATAGATTTTCCTTTGCCTTGTCAAATTCCACAAACCCTGATATATCAAGATCATCATCAAACTCTGCCGCCTGAAAATAATCGTACAGCATATCCGCTATTTTTCCGGTTTCTGCTAAGGTAAGATCGGGTTTGTAAAGGTCGTTAATATAAAAGGTAGGGGATGTATTACATCCCTTTCTCTTCGCAACGATTCCCGTAAGTTCAATGCCATTGTTCTTTTTTACATTATGAGAAAATACAGAATAGTTATCTCCCAATTTCCTTTGAAGATCTTTTAGAATAGACCTCGTAAATGATGTGAAATTCATAGATGTGTCGTTCATAAATACCTCGTTCTTTCAAGACAATTCCTTTACTGAGTAACAGAAAAAGACAATGACTTTACATCATTGTCTTTCAGACTCTTTTATTGATAGCACATCAACTTATACTCTGGAGAGGTATTCACCTGTTCTGGTATCAATCTTAATTACATCATGCATCTCAACAAATAAAGGAACATTTACATTTGCTCCGGTTTCAACCTTTGCAGGCTTGGTAGCCCCTGTAGCTGTGTCACCCTTGAATCCCGGTTCTGTATCGATAATCTCTAATTCCACGAATAATGGCGGCTCCACTGAAAATACATTGCCGTTGTGGGAACAGATCTTAACCATTTCGTTCTCTTTCACAAATTTGAGTGCATCGCCGACAGTTTCGGCATTTAATGCAATCTGATCGTATGTTTCAACATCCATAAAGTTATACAGATCTCCATCTGCATATAAGTATTGCATGTCTTTTCTATCAATACGTGCCTGTGGACATTTTTCAGTAGGTCTGAAAGTCTTCTCCACTACGCCGCCGCTCTTAATGTTTTTCAGTTTGGTTCTGACAAAAGCTGCTCCTTTACCAGGTTTTACATGCTGGAACTCAATAATCTGGTAAACGTTATTATCTAACTCAATTGTAATACCATTTCTGAAATCACCTGCAGAAATCATAATCTACTCCTCCTAAATTTTTCACGTTATAATTCCTTACCAGTTTAATATAAAAATTGATATTTTTCAACTACTTTTTCATTTCCATAATGAAATCAATGGCTTCAAGGTATCCTTCCAGCCCGTGTCCATAAATCTGCTTGTCACAGACCGGAGCCGTGACTGATATCTTACGAAACTCTTCCCGCTTTGTGATATCTGAAATGTGAATCTCTACTTTTGGCACGGAAATACTTGCAAGGGCATCTCTTATGGCGTAACTGTAATGGGTATATGCCCCCGGGTTGATGACGATTCCTTCCGTCCCGTCAAAATATGCGTCCTGAATTCTGTCGATTAAAGCGCCCTCATGATTGCTCTGGAAAACCTCTATGGTAATTCCCAAAGCTTCCCCTTTTTGGGCAATCATCTCAAGCAGCGCATCATAATTCTGAGTTCCATACACGCTTTTTTCCCTGATTCCAAGAAAATTAAGATTCGGTCCGTTGATTACTAACAGCTTCATACTTTTTCAGTTCCTCCCCTATCTGATCTAAAATTTCATCAAAAGACAAATCCGAAACGTCCAGCACTACATCGGCGCAAGCCTCGTAGACAGGCGTCCTCCGCTCCAGCAGGCTCCTTATTCTCCCTTCGGGATCCTCTACCTGCAAAAGCGGTCTTGTGGTATCTGCCTTCAAGCGTTCATAGACAGTCTCCGGCGTCACCCTCAAATAGAATACCTGCCCCAATTCCTTAAGCAGCCTATGGTTTTCTTCCCTCACAGGCAGACCGCCGCCTACAGAAATAATTTGTTTCTCCGCTGTGCTAATCAACTCCTTCAGGCAGTCTGTTTCCATCCTCCGAAAGGTTTCCTCCCCACTTTGGGCAAAAATCTCCGACACCGTTTTCTTCTGCTTTTGCTCAATCCATTTGTCCGTATCAATCATCGTGCGCTTTAACTGATAAGACAGGCGGATGCCCACGCTGGTTTTTCCGCTGCCCATAAACCCAATCAAAATAATATTATCCTTCATATCCTATATTCCTATTTTTTCCTTCAGTACTTCGTACACCGCTGCCGCCATCTCCTCCGGAACAGCTATGTCGTTCCAGAGTTCATAGGCAATGATTCCCTGATACAGGAGCATCTTAAGACCATGGTATGCCTTTCCTCCCTGCTCTTTAACATGCTGCATGAACCGGGTATGAAAGGGTTTATATATCAGATCATATCCTGTATGAATCTTATGATAGAATGCTTCATCCTCAATCACCGCCCGTTCCGTGTCAGGATAAAGTCCCACACTGGTCGCCTGAATTGCAAGAAACTTTTGGTCCGGAAGCTGATGATAGTCAGAAAGCGCCATGGGATAGATCACATTTTTCCCGGTCTTTGCATTGACTTCCCCGGCAACCGCCTGCGCCTTCTCTATGGAACGATTGAGCAAATAAACCTTGGAGGCATTCTTAGCGGCACACAAAAAGGCAACCGCTCTCGCCGCACCGCCTGCTCCAAGCAAAATAATCTCCTGTCCTTCTATCTGTATCCTCTCGCTGCTCATGGCACGATAGAGCCCTGGCATATCCGTATTGTAGCCTTTAAAGCCGCCCTCCATGCGCACTAGTGTATTCACTGCACCGATTTTTTCTGCCAATTCATCTATCTGGACCAGTCCCTCCATCACCTGACTTTTGTAGGGAACCGTGACATTGAGTCCTAACAGATTTAAGGCATATGCCCCCTCCACTGCCGCCTGAATCTTTTCTTCATCCACATGAAAAGGGACGTACACCAGATTGTGGGAAAACTTTTTTGCCAATGTGTTATGAATAAGCGGCGATAAAGTGTGCTCCACCGGATTACCAATTAATCCACAAGTTCTTGTATATCCATCAATCGTCATTTTTCCTCTCCATTACAGATCATAAAAATCTGCCGTATTTGATTAGCTCAAATATGTTTTACCTTCTTTTTTGCATCTGTGCCTGTAACTTGCCAGTACGATTTTTTCTAAGTAACGCTTAAAAACAATCTGTATTTCTTCCTTTTTATCAATAGGCTTTACCAAGATTGAAAAAATTCCTGTATTTCTGGCTCCCCAAACATCCGTAAACAATTGGTCCCCCACGAAAAGCGTGGTTCCAGTATCTGTGCCCAGCATCTCCATGGCTCGCAGATATCCTTTCCGCCCCGGCTTGCCGCCTTTAAAAATGTACTGGGCGTGCACTGCATCATTGAACATTTTCACCCTTGGTTCTTTGTTGTTTGATAAAAAAAGAATAGAAAATCCAATCTCTTTGAGCCTTTGAATCAGCGCTATGCTTCTTTCGTCCGCCGGCGCTCCGTGAGGAACCAGCGTGTTGTCTATGTCAAAAATAATTCCCCTGTAACCGGATTTGTAATATTGGTCAAAATCTATGTTGTAGGTAGAACGCATATATACATCAGGATAAAACCGCTCCAGCATAATTGCTCCTTTCTGCTTTGTGCAATTATTTAGCATTTATTGTATCATCAGGGCAGCCGGACGTCAATGTTGTCACAGCAATGGAGAAATTTACGGAAAATTTACATATCCGGCTCCGCCATCCGGCATATGATTTGAAAAACAATACTGTAGCACAACAATTTTTCAAACAGGAAGCTGCCTGACAGCCCACTCTTCGCCAAACGAACGCCGCCACGCTTTGCGAGCCGGCTTATCGTAACTATTTTTGCCCCGCCGAAAACGGCGGGGCAAAGCCCATTCCAACTATTATTTGTAACTTTCTTCGTGCACTTCAAAATAGCTCTGGGGATGATTACAGGTAGGGCAAACGTCCGGTGCCTTCGTTCCCACAACGATGTGTCCACAGTTGCGGCATTCCCACACCTTTACTTCGCTCTTTTCAAATACCGCTGCCGTCTCTACATTCTTAAGCAGTGCACGGTATCTTTCTTCATGATGTTTTTCAATCTCTCCCACAAGTCTGAACTTCGCTGCAAGTTCAGGGAAGCCTTCCTCCTCTGCCGTCCTGGCAAAATTCTCATACATATCCGTCCATTCGTAATTTTCGCCATCTGCAGCAGCGGCAAGGTTTTCCTTAGTATCGCCGATTCCCTTTAACTCTTTAAACCACATCTTCGCATGTTCTTTTTCGTTGTCTGCTGTCTTTAAGAACAGCCCTGCAATCTGCTCATATCCTTCCTTTTTTGCTACAGATGCAAAATAAGTATATTTGTTTCTTGCCTGTGATTCCCCTGCAAATGCAGCCTCCAGGTTCTTTTCTGTTTGTGTTCCTGCGTACTTTGTTGCTCCCATAATTTTCCTCCTTAATGGTTTTTAATGACAGAAAGTAATTCTTCCGGTCTGTTCAAATAGTAATTTGCCGATATTGACTGCGTATGGCTGCCCCAGACTGCCAGTGCAAAGTCAACCCCTGCGTTCTGTGCACACTGGCTGTCATGAATGCTTTCTCCAATAAAGATGACCTCATGTGCCGCTGTTTTGGTCAGTTCCATGTATTTAAGGAGCGGATCCGCTGTGGGCTTATGTCCCAAAGTATCATCGGCACAGACAACTGTGGTAAAATACCTGCTGATATCCCATTTGCAAAAGTCCTGTTTATACAATTCCTGCGTCCGTGAGGATACAATGCCAAGCCCATATCCATCTTCCGACAGCTGCCTTAAGAGTTCCGGGATTCCCTCATAAATGCTTACGGTATCTTCATACTTCTGCAAATCTTCGATCCATATCTGCATAACCTTTGATATTTGTCTGATTTCCAGCCTTTCTAACGCATCTTCCCCCGGGATTCCCAACGCAAAAGTCAGCTCCTCATAGGAATACTGCTTCCCCGTCTCCTTGTGCAATGCCTCCTGCAGGGAATAAATAATTGCCTTCTCATTGTCTACCAAGGTTCCATCAATATCAAATACAATTTGCTTATACTTCATCTTCGCACCTCTTTTTAACTATGCAGCAGTCCTTTGTTTTCAAGGAACTGTCTTGCCACTTCCTTGTCCTCCTTGCCGCCCACTTCCACTTCATAGTTCATCTGCTGCATTTCTTCTTCCGTAATCAATCCGTTTAGTTTCTCCAATACGCCTCTTAGTTCAGGATATTTTTCAAGTGCATCCTTCCTCACCACCGTACCTGCCATAAAGGTCTCAAAGAAGCTGCCGTCGTCGGCAAGCAGTACCAGATCGTTTGCAGCAAGCTGCGCATCCGTGGTAAAAGCATTGATCACGTCCACCTCGCCATTTACGAGTGCCTCATACTTTAGTGCTATCTCCATCTGCCTAGTGTCCTTAAACTGCATATTGTAAGCTTCACAAAGCCTTGTATAGCCGGTTTCCAGCTCCATGTAATCGGGATTTCCTCCAAAAATCAGTTCGCCGGAGGCTGCCGCTAAATCAGAATAGGTGGAAAGCCCATATTGCTCCGCCGTCTCCTTTCTGACTGCCAGTCCATAAGTATTGGAAAATCCATACAGACCTGTCCAGGTAAGCCCCATTTGATCGTATTCTGACAGAAGATTATCATAAAGAACGGCATCGTCCTTTTCCATTTCTTCTTTTTTCAGGACATTCAGCCATGCTGTCCTGGTGTATTCCGGATACAGGTCAAATTCCCCTTTTTCAAGGGCAGGATGGATATTGGTGGTACCTCCGCCGATTCCCTTTGTAATCTCCACTTCGTAGTCTGTCTCTTCTTCAATCAGCTGCGCAATAATTTCCGTCAGGATATACTGCTCCGTCATTGGTTTGGACGCTATTTGGATGGATTCCTTCTTTCCGCAGGCACACATAAACAGCGCTGCCAGCAGCATTAAAATCATTCCTTTTTTGGTGTTTTTCATATCTCTTTATCCTTTCTATATTCATTTATTCAATATAATTCCCAGATTCACCTGCCGGTCAGCCGCCGTACAAATTCATCCCTGGGATTTTGAATCAATTCTTCGCTGCTTCCTTCCTGCCAAATTCCGCCGTCTTTCATGATCACAATGCGGCTCCCCAGCTTAAAGGCTTCCCCGATATCATGGGTGATGAAGACAATCGTGATCCCCGTCTTTTGCCACAAGGTAAGGAGTTCTTCCTGCAGCCCTTTCCTTGTAATTTCATCCACGGCGCCAAAAGGCTCATCCATAAGCAGGATATCGGGCTCTGATGCCATCGCTCTTGCAATTCCAACCCTCTGCTGCTGTCCGCCGGAGAGCTGCCTTGGAAAACGTCCTGCCAGTTCTTCAGGAAGTTCTACCATCTTAAGCATTTTCTGCGTCAGGATATATTTTTCATCCTTTGTCATCTTTCTTTCCAGACAGGGAACATAACAGATATTATCCTCCACCGTCATATGGGGAAAAAGCCTTGCCCCCTGTACTGCATATCCAATACGCCTGCGCACCGCCGTCAGATTCTCTTCTTCTAAAGGTGCTCCGTTTACGCTTACCAGTCCTTCCTCGGGTATCACAAGACCGTTGATCATTTTTAGGAGCGTGGTCTTTCCGCAGCCTGATGGACCTATGATAACCAGAAACTCGCCCTTTTTAACCACAAGCGAAACATGGCTTAGGACTTCATTCTCCCCGTAGGCAACGGAACAGTCCTGTATCTTTATTTCCTCACTCAATGCCGTACCTCCTGCTTACCGCTTTTTCTGCCTTAGAGAGCAGATAATCACAAAAAAGTGCAAGCAGGGCAATCAATAGCGATCCTGCCGCCGTCAACGTCATGTTATAGGTGGTGATTCCCCTGTAGATTGCAGCGCCCAGCCCGCCTGCCCCTATGAAAGAAGCAATGCCGCCCATGGCGATGATCATGACCACCATATTGCGGAAGCCGCTTATGATAACGGGAAGCGCCAGCGGAAACCGCACCCGGAAAAGTACCTGACGCTTGTCCGCCCCAAGTCCCTCCGCCACCTCCAGAATGCCTGCATCCACATTCACAAGCCCTGTATAAGTATTTCTGACGATGGGCAGCAATCCGTACACCGTAAGGGCTATAATCGCTGTCTTATTGCCGATCCCGGTAAAAGGAATCAGAAAGCCCAGAAGAGAAATGGACGGCACCGTGTAAATTACATTGATAATACCAAGAACAACGCCTGCCGCCTTCTTATGACGGCTGATCAGGATGCCTGCTAAAATTCCCAGAACCCCTGCGCATACCACTGCCGTCAGGGATATTCTGATATGTTCCAATAAACAGGTCAGGAAAAACTCTCTCCTGTCCCAAAGTATCTGCACCAGCTCCATGCTGTTTACCTCTTTATTTATTTCAGAACGAATGTTCTAATGGTAATAATATTATGATATTTATCTCCTTTTGTCAATAATTGTATGCCCCCAATTCATATATTCTATTTATATTCTGGCAGGTGACAAGTGTCTTTACATAGCAGTCCACCTGCAAAAGCTTCCTGTATTCTGTCTCCGTAAGCATATAACCGCAGATGTGAAAATCATACAAGCCGTCTTCATACAGGACATAAATCACATTTCCAAAGTCCGTTTCGTCCACCCACAGGTTGATCGGCGTCCCGATTATTCCATTTTCATAAATCATATCCCGAATCTGATCATTGAGCTTGGCTTCTTCAAAATCATAGCTTAAACTGTCTACTGTATAATAATTGGTGGTCTGCCAAAGGGATATTCTATATTTCTCCAAAACGCCGTCATTGTCGATGTCGCTGCATCTATTATATTCTTCGTCCTTCATTTCTTCCTCCCCGGTTCCACAGGAAAGCCTGGTTCCGGACTGATATGTTCCTGCGAGTGTATAAAGGGAAGAGGCAAGATTGCTGTACTTTTCTTTTTCCAGATAAGAAGTCTTGATGCTGCGCCCTTCCATTCCCTCCTTCGCTGTAATTTTCAGCTCCACTCCTCCCTGATATCTGCCATCTGCATAACACTCTAACTGAATTCCGTCAACGCACTTCTTGGTAAACTCCCACGTAGTCTTTGCCAGATAGTTTTTTCCTTCCCAATTGATAAATGCAAATTCCATTTTCAGTTCTTCCTCTTTTGAGGTGAAAATATATCTGCCCTCCTTTGTACCCTTAAACAAATAGTAAGATACTGCTCCCAGGCTTCCGCCTAAATATTCACAAAGAAAGATATCTTCTATTCCATCATTGTCTGCATCTGCCTTCAGCCATATCCCCTGCCCCAGTGAATTACATGTGATTGTAAGAAGCTGCCTTTTGATATCGGGATTTTCTCTGGCAAGTTCTTTCACTTCCTCTATTGTAAGTTCCTTATCATTGACCATAGGAAGCATAAGATTTTTCAGCTCTTCTTTGCTGCCAAGGAGCGGATCTGATAAATACGCAATCAGTTCCTTGGGAATCTGCTGACTGCCCGTGAGCGACTCTTTCCATCCCCAGTCTTCCCATACCACATTTCCAAGCAGGGATTCTCCAAGAGTATACTCAAAGGAAGCACTCTTTTCATCCCACAAATATCCTTCTGTCTCACTGTTATACTGCGGATTTAGTTCCCAATAATTACACAAAATATCGTCATACCCATCCTGATTGAAATCCGCAATCAAAAGATATTTCCCTCCCGGATACTCTTCCTGTGCTCTCTGTATGGAAAGCGGCGTCTGGTAATCGCCTGACCGATACACTGCCATTTCATCCGTCCCATCCCGGACAACCAAAAATAACGGATCATCTGTCTTATCATTCAGCCAGTAATAGTATTCTAATTCTGATGTGTATTCTTGTTTTATCACACATTTACCGCTGTTTCCATGCACAAACCCTTCCTTAAGAAAGTCTTGGAAAGATTCCACATCATTTTGGTAAGAAGTAACAGAACTGTCTCCTTCCATGACATGAAACAGCTCTTTTTGCCCTGTTTCACTTTCAGAAAAAATGAAATATTCCTCTTCCCCGGCATCGCGATTTTTACCGTGCATCCAGCAGCCTTCTATCTCTTGCGTTTTCACGGCCCCTTTGATTCCGCCCAAAATCGGAACCGGAAAATACCTCTTCATTTCCGCTGCCAGCTGCAGGGTTTGCTCCGGCATTCTACTTATTACATATGGGGTGATTATAATTTCGTGTTCATAACCATCCCTATGACCCTCGGTTCTATGAAAATTGGTCTCTTCATCTGCGCATGCAGAATGTATATCTGTCAGAACATACTGCTTTATGCCTTCCTCCGATATGCGCTGCTCTATTTTCCAGCCTGAGGGCATGGCAATCGAAAAACTTCCAATAGATGCTTCTGCTTTGGCAACGCTAAGCTCAAGATCTGCAGGAATCAGTTCCAGCGGACCTACACCTGTTTCTTCCCCCGTTTTTTCCTTTGAAAGCGGCTCCTGCTCTGCCTCCAGCACATTCTCTTTCTGCTTTTCTGTATCATCTTTCGTCCCTGCAGTACTGCCCGTTTCAGGAAGCGATAGGCTCTGCCTGCTGCACCCAACGCTTGACACTCCTATAGAAATCGCTGCCAACAATGCTGTCATTCTTTTTCCAAATTTCATTTTTCCATTCCCTTCTTCTTACTGCATATTATATAAGCCTTATAAACATTTACAAGACTCTTCCCATGGTAATATCATAAGATAGCAATGCATCATAACATCATCATTTCTGCATCATTTTTGCATCATTTGACATGCATTCCCCGCCTAAGACACTTTATGCAATACCGAAAGGGAACTCAATAACCATACCGCTTTCTATGCCTAGAAAACATAGTTATAGACAGTGCAAGCGCCATCAGTTCCGCTGCCGGTGTTGCCAGCCAGATTCCGTTCACTCCTAAAATGAGAGGCAGCACGATCATCGTAATCAGCATAAAGACAAAGGACCTTGCGAACGCAAGGACGGCTGAAACGATTCCGTTTGATAATGCCGTAAACATGCCGCTCGCAAAGATATTAAAGCCAATAAAGAATAATGCAATGGTACAGATTCTGTTTCCGGTCACAGCAAGTTCATACACCGGATTATCCGGGCGTGCAAAAACACCCACAAGCGGTCTCGTCAGAAAGAAGGATAGGGCTACGGTCAATACGGAAATGACTGCAATCACCTTTATGCTGACCGCAACCAGTTTTTTCAGTTTATCGTGATTCTTTTCTCCATGATAAAAACTAATCATGGGCGCCACCCCGTAGGAATACCCCGTGTAGAGAGAACTTGCAAACATCAGCACATACATAATGATCGTGACCGCCGCCACGCCGTCTTCGCCCACATAGTGGAGCATCGTCCAATTAAACATCATGGTAATGATTCCTGTGACAAGTGCAGTCGCCATTTCAGAGCATCCGTTTGTGGCTGCACTTAGCAGGACCCTTAAGCGAATCACAGGCTTTTTAAAGCAAAGAAGGCTCTTCTTCCTTGCAAAAACAAATAATCCCACAACTGCCGTTACAGAATATCCCATTCCCGTGGCAATCGCCGCACCCTCAATTCCCATATTCAAAATGGCAATGAACACATAATCAAGGATCATGTTCAAAACACCGCCTGCAACAGAACACAGCAAAGAAAGGGCTGCCTTCTCGCTTGCAATCATATAAAGAGTAAAATTATTCATCAAAAGAATAGGAACCGTAAACAGCAGATACCGGCTCAAATAAGCTGTACAATACCCCGCCACATCTGCGGACAGATTCATTCCTGCAAAAATCTGATCCATCAGCCTATATCCAAGCACGCACATAAAGATCCCCACTAATACATTCACAAGAATCAGAAAGGTAAAATCTTCTTTTGCCTCATCACTTTTCTTCTCCCCCATCTTCTTCATGATTACAGCACTTCCTCCGGTGGCAAGCATGGTAGAAATTGCTGTCACGATTTGAATAATCGGCGCAGTTAGATTAATCGCAGACAGCGCATTGGTGCCAATCAGATTTGATACAAATAAACCATCGACCATTGTATAAAAAGACATAAAGACCGTCATTGCAATGGTCGGCACCGCAAATTTAAAAATATTTCTTAATGTTACAGGTTTTAAATATACATTTTGATTTTCCATCCTTTTCTTCTCCCTTCGCCTTGTTTTTTTCTCCTGTGTATAGTACCATAAACCATACAGTAACTGGACAGTCAATAGGCTTTAAGAAAATTTAAAAGGAGAAAATCCAGATGAGTGAAAAAGAAAAATTACTCACAATCGGGCAATTCGCGGCGCTGCATGGTATCAACAAAAAGACCCTTATGTGGTATGATGAAATCGGGTTGTTTAAGCCTGCTGCCATCAATCCTGAAAACGGATACCGCTGTTACAATTACCACCAGAGTCCTATCTTAGAAACCATACTCTTGCTTCGCGAGCTGAACGTTTCCATAAATGAAATCCAGACCTTTATGTTAAGCCGCTCTGCCCAGAATTTAAAATGCCTTTTAGATGAAAAAATCGCCGATTTGGACCGCAGCATCATGCACCTGCAGGCAGTCCGGAAAACAATGTGCAATCACCGGCAGGATATGATCACTTTACTTACCATGGATTTATCAGAAATCAGTATCATCGAAAAGGAAGAACGCCATTTAGTGACGGTAGATATTGATCAAAATACATCTTTTGAAAAAGAAGTGGAACTGATTACAGCTGAAACGGTCAAGTACCAGTTAGGACGCCTGCATGACGCCTCCTACGGCTCCATGATTCCAATCTCCAGCCTGCAATGCGGCAATTTTGACGACTACACGAAGTTATTTATAGAGATTCCATCCCTCCCCAGCAAAAGCGGACTTCATATCCAGCCCAAAGGTCTTTACTTGAGAGCGTTCCACAAAGGCAGCTGGGAACGGATTCCCATGCGGTATCAGGCAATCCTTGATTATGCCAAAAGCCATAGCCTTACCTTGTCTGGCTTTTCTTACGAAAAAGGAATCAATGAAACCGTCATTGACCAAATCGAGAATTATATTGTACAGATTGAAATCCCAATCCAAATTGAGCCCGGTTTCCAACAATGAACAAAAATTTTTTATGGATGTGATTTTGAAAGTATAGTGACTTTGTCACAGAAATAAATTCTAATAAAGATTATGCTAAATGCACAGACAACAGAAAGGAAGGTAATCAATATGTCAGTACTTAGCATTAATAAAAATAATTTCGATTCCGTAAAAGAAAGCAGCAAAACGGTGCTTCTGGACTTTTACGCCGATTGGTGCGGTCCCTGCCGCATGGTATCTCCCATCGTAGATGAGATTGCAGAGGAAAATCCTCAGTATCTTGTAGGAAAGATCAATGTGGATCAGGAACCGGAATTGGCGCAGGCATTCAGCGTTTTAAGCATTCCCACGCTTGCCGTGATGAAAAATGGCAGAATCATACATCAGTCCGCGGGGGCAAAACCCAAGCAGCAGATTCTTGCCATGCTAGAGGGCTAATGCGCGCAGACGTTTCTTATCAAGGATTCTTATCCCCTTGCGGGAAACCTCCACAATTCCTTCATTTGCAAAGTATTTCAGCATTCTCGAGACCACCTCACGGGCAGACCCCATATAGCGGGCAATCTGCCCGTGTGTCAATGTAATGGTATCGCTGCCGGTCCTTGCAGATTCATCTGAAAGGAATATGGCAAGTCTTTTATCCATACTCATAAAGAGAATCTGCTGCATGACCCACATCACATCCGAAAACCGGCTGACCGCCGTCTCAAGGGCAAATATCTTAATACACGGGTTGCGCTCTGAAACTGCTGCAAAGGCAGATCCACTGATTACATAACACGTACTCTCCACCTCCGCATCCACGAACACGTCAAAGGTAATCGCATCCAGCACGCAGGATGCCGACAACATGCACATATCACCGCTGTGCAGGCGGTACAAAGTAATGTCCTTCCCTTCCTCCGACATCATATAAAGCCTTAAGCTTCCTGTGTGCACCAAAATCACACCGGAACACTCATTGCCATTGTGGATATTCTTTCCCATGGGATAAGTGAATATATGGGAGTTTTGACATATATAATCCCTATCTGCATCCGATATTTCACTCCAGAATGGAAAGATTTCTTTGTAAACAAATGCAAACTCTGTCTGTTCCATGTGCCTGCCTCCTTTTTTCCTATCATACCTTTGCCTGTTCATAATTACAAGTTATGTTCTATCATCTTTAAGCATATCTGCTAAGTTGATCTTCAATAGTCTTCTTCCGCCCAAGTAATATGCCAGCGCCACGAATGCAAAGGCTGTAAGGAGAAATGTGAAAACCGGCACTACAGGTGCGGCGCGGACAAATTCCATCGGCTTTATATAGCTTGCCTTTATCATAAAAGCCACTGCAGCTATGGTCATGACAAGTGCCGTCAGTAGGGGACGCCCAATCATTAAAAGTGCTTCGATGCAGAACATCTTCCGCATCCCCAAAGGCGTCAGTCCAACAGACATATAACGGGCGAACTCTCGTTTTCTCTGATGCAAAAATCCTAATGTATTTGAAAATACATGTGCAATCCCGATTACCGCAAACAAGGCACAGAATGCACCAAACACAAACTCATATCCTTTTATCATTTTATCATTGTCAAGTCTTTCCTGGATGCGGTTCTCTGTTTCGATTTCATATTCCGGGCTTAAAAGGCGTATCATTTCTTTTTCCAACGTGTTCAAATCATCAAGCGAATCTCTCTGATTCGCCAAAATCCGGACATACATATCCTTCTCCGCTCCCCCTACCTTGCCAGAAATTTCTTTCCACAAGGATGCGGGGATAAATTGTACCAATTGATAATCTTCATATTCTTCCCGCAGGAGGGGACATTTCTGTGATAAAGCAGTTACTGGAATCTCAGCATTTGGCAGTTTTATTGTGTCCATTTTCTCTTTCACATAAGGAATATACACCGGATAACGAAAATTACTGTGCGTACTGTCCCAAAAACTATTCCACAAAATGCTGCCTGAAAGGGAAGGGCTGACACCGATCTCCCTGCAAAATTCCTCAAAACTTCTATCATCCAGAATCATAACCGTGGTCCCAACTAGCAGATTCCCTTCCCCGTCGAATGAAAGACCTTCTACAAATGCCTCCGGACCGCCTAACGAAAGAAGCTCCTCGCTCAAGACTTCCCGCGGCAGGCTGCACAGGGTCTTCGCTTTCTGATACACAACGCTGCTTTGGACGCCTTGCGCCTTTTCCATCTGTTCCGCCTTCCGGAAATCCTCTATCCGTGTGTCCTCCACCTGCACCATGATATCCCACACATCCTGATATCTTTCAAAATAGGTGTAATCCGTGCTGATACCGGAAAGGGCAAAGAAGCACTGCATCAGCATAAATCCCAAAAAGGCAAGGGTAAGCGACAAAGATGTAGTGCGCAGGGCTTTTCCCTGTGCCCTAAGCGCACTCCCCGCCAATTCTCCTTCCATTCCAAAAAGAACAGACAGCATACGGGAATGCCTTTTCTTTTTAAGCTGCATTCCATCTGTTCCCCTAATTGCTTCAAGGGGCGTCATCCTGCTCAATTTCCTTGCGGGAAGATAAGCAGAAATCAGCACTGTGAGGACAGACAGCAAAAGAATCACTGCCAGAATGACAGGATGAATACCAAACCGCATCTGTCTTCCTCCTGCCAGGTCAGCTGCAAATTCCGTCATTGCCCAGACTGTGCACAGGCTTAAAAGTACTCCCAAAAAGGTGCCCAGCAGAATCGGTAAAAGCCCAAGCACGAAGGCTTCCTGCAAAAGGCAGGTGCAAATCTGTCCCGGCGTCGCCCCAATGCTGGTAAAAATGCCGAACTGATGAATCCTGCTGTTTTGCGACACCGCAAAGGAATTATGAATCACAAGAATTAAAGACACACATACAAGCGCCACAACTGCCAGATAGGCAGGCATCAGCATCCTCGGCTTATCATCACCCGGAATGCGGATGAAATAAAGGGAAAGAAGCTGATAATTGTAGCTGCAGGCATCTTCCGTAAGCCCTAAGGATTCTGCTATACGGCACATGTCCTGATAGACCGTCCTTTTATTGCTGAAATAGATGTCTACACTGGTCTGATCTTCCCCTGCAGTCTCTTCACGCACCACGGCTTTTTCCACATTAGCAAAATGGCTGATCTTTACAATTTCTTCCGCGCCCAGTTCTCCGGTAATCCGCCCATGCCATCCTCCTTCTTCCTGTCTGGTTCCCTCGATATTATCCAGCCAGAAATTGTAAAACAGACTGCACAGAAAGGAAAGGAACAGTGCGGCAATGAAAGCACCGATTATGATGGAATAACTGCTTGCTTTGTTCTTTTTCAAATAGTCGTAAGAATAGTTTTTCCACATCATGCTCACCCCCGCTTCTCATCTCTTAAGATTTTGCCATCCTCTATGGTCACGATCCGATCTGCTTCCAATGCAATCTTTTCATCATGAGTAACCAGCAGGATTGTCTGATTCAGGCTGCGGTTTGAGAGCTTTAGCATATCAATGATCTCTCTGGAATTTTTCCGATCCAGATTTCCGGTGGGCTCATCCGCCAAAAGAAGCGCCGGCCGGTACAGCAAAGCGCGGGCAATGGCGGCGCGCTGCTGTTGTCCGCCGGATAGTTGATTAGGAAGAAACTCCAGCTTATCCCCAATCCCCAGAACCTTTACCACCTGTTCAAAATATTCTTGATTTGGTTTCTTCTTATCCAATAAAAGCGGCATAAGAATATTCCTTCGCACGGTAATGGTAGGAATCAGATTATAGAACTGATAAACAATCCCCACCTTCCTGCGCCGGAATATAGCCGCTTTTGTCTGGTTCAGCGCAGAAATATCCGCCCCGTCAATAAGCACCCTCCCCTCCGAAGGCTTATCCACACTGCCTAAAATATGAAGTAAGGTAGATTTCCCGGAACCTGACGCCCCCACAATCGCAACAAACTCTCCCTTATCTACGGACAAATCTATGTGATCAAGGGCTGTCACCTGATTTAAATCGGTGCCATACACCTTTCTTATACCCTCGCATCTTAAAATTTCCATGTCCACTTCCTCCTTGTCTCAAAGTTTCAAACGTATCCGTTTCTAAACTTTATTATAACAGTGGAAAGTGACAACCAGGTGACAGCCGCCGACTTCTTTATGCTTGATAAAAGTGGATTTCAAAATATGCCCCGCCCTCCTTACGATTTCCCGCAGACAGCGTTCCGTTCTGGCTTTCCACGATTCCCTTGGCAAGCGAAAGTCCTACGCCGATGCCGTCCTTTTTCGCATCCCGCCCCCGGTAGAACCGCTCAAAGATATGGGGCAGATCCTCTTTTGCAAATCCGACACCCTCGTCTTGAATTTTGATCTGCGTATATAAAGGATTCTGCTCATAGGAACAATGAACACATCCTCCCGGCGGCGTGTGTTCCATACAATTTTTAAGAAGGTTCATGACCGCCTCCATGGTCCATTCCAAATCCCCCCTGATGGACGCGCTGCCATTTTCCGGTATATCCACCGATACGCCTGCCTCTCGGAACAATTCCTGCAGATTGCCGGCGGCAAGTTCTAAAAGCGTAAACACATCGACTTCTCTGTATTCTAATGGCAGCGTTCCCGAATCAATTCTGGACAAAAGGAGCAATGCCTCTTCTAACGCGTTAAGCCTTAAAAGCTGGGATCGCACCTGTTCCATTTGATGTAAGGATGGGGTTTCCTGCATCATCTGCATGGACAGCGAAATAGATGTAATCGGCGTCTTAAGCTGATGGGCAATATTATAGAGATTTTCTGCAAAATTCTTTTTCGCTTCAAGCGCCGCATCCCTTGTCTGGTACAGCTCTGTCACCGTCTTATAGATTTCATCCTGCAATTTAACATATTCATCTTCGCCAGTCTGCATGAGTACTCCGCTTCCCCCGGTATTGATTTTTTCCAGATATTCTGTCAGATTCTTTACTCTCGCTATCTCTTTCTCATGCCAGAAAAAAAGTATCAAAAGAAAAAGCATCCCTCCGGCAAGGGCGCCTGCCGCTGCAAAAAGCACCACCGTTCTTCCGGCAGCCGGCTGAAAATCACGCTGCCTGTAGCCATACGCATAGAGAATATTTTCTTCTGCAGGTGCCTCCGTCAACGGCTTTGACCTGTGTAAATCATTCTTCAGCACAGAAAAGATGATCTGCTCCGCTTCCGGCTGGCTTTCTATAATTTCCTGACAGATTTCTCCCATCATCTGAAAGTGGGCGCGATCATAATAGCTTATCAAAAACACCGTGCACAAAGATGTGACAAGCAGGCTGACTGCCAAAAGAATTCCCGCCGGAACTGCCATCTTTTTTCCTACATTCATTCCACATCCTCCATGCGATAGCCAATGCTCCTGACCGTTTTTAGATTTTCCGGCTGATGGAGCTTTTCCCTAAGGCGCTTCATGGCAACCGTGAGGGTATTGTCATTGACATAGTTTCCGCCACTGTCCCAGATTTTTTCCAGCAATCGCTCCCTCGTAACCGTCCTGCCCTTATTCTGCATAAGGCATAAAAGCAATTGATATTCCAGCGGGCTTAAAGATAATTCCTCCCCGTCCTGAAAAACAAGCGTTCTTTTCAAATCAACAGATATGGCGCCGCAAGAAAGATATTGCTTTGACACATCTCCTGTTCTTCGTATCAAAGCTTTGATCCGGGATAGCAAGACCTCCAACTCAAAGGGCTTGACCACATAGTCGTCTGCACCGTTTTGAAAGCCACGGACGATATCCCCAGAATCGCCGCGGACAGTAAGGAAAATCACGGGAAGCTCTTTCTGGCGGGCACGAATCCATGAAACCAATTGGGTTCCGTTTCCGTCCGGCATATTCCAGTCCACCAGCACCAAAGCGGGAGACTTGCGCTTTAACGCCTGCTTGGCACCGACAATCGTTCCAAAGATGGAGACCCGATAGCCGCACTGTTCTAAATACTCCTTAACCGTCCCGGCTATGGTCTCATCGTCTTCTATGTAATAAATCTCGAGCATTTTCCTGACCTTCCTTTCTTATTCTTAGTCCAATACCCGCCGCAAACAGTCACTTGGCTCGTTGCTCGCGGGAATAACACATTCGGCAGATACAGAACATAATCACATTCTGCATCTGCCGAATATAGATTCGTAAGCCGACCTGCGAAGCATGACGGCTTACGAATTAGCATAAGGATGCCTGCCAAAACCTGTCCTCCATTATTTTATGTAGTAAATCGATTTATGTATTGTGTATATTCGTATGGTGATAGAACTTTGATCTCATCATAAAAATAGTCTTGACCATCTGAGGTCTTTAATCCAACAAATCTGGATAATGATGCTCTAACATTCGTCAAAGTATTGGAAGCAGAGGGTTTATCGGCAAGCTCTGTTAATGTATCTTCCATACTGTCAATGTAATCGTCTATGACTACGCAAAAAATGACTTTAATATGCTTATTTTCAGGAACACTCGCCGGACAAAATGCAAATAATTTCTTTTCTAAAGTCACAAAACTTTCAATTGCCTTAAACTTTAGGGAATCAAGCAATTCTTTTGTTTCAAGTTTTCCTTTATCTATCAATAATTTGGCATAATCCTTACATATTTTTGTGTTGTCATCCGGGCATGTCAATTTGTTGTAATCAATTGTTTCTTCCGATATTTTTCTTTTAAATCCACTCTTAAACTCTGTAAATAACAGTTCTTTACTGGTGGCAAAAAGCGCATCCGCAGAGGAAGGTACTTTAAGATTGTTGTATACTTTCTCAGTTATCTTATCGAAATTGTATAGCTTTCTTTCATCTTTCACCAACACCTTCCCCTCTGTAGATTTAGAAAGTAAAGATATTGGTTCTAAGTAATCAGAAAATTCAGAAGTAATATAATTGCACAAATCCTTTTGTATCATAAGCATTACTCCACATCATCATTCATCAGAAACTGATTGCGCATTAATTTGATATCTGATAAATAGGTTACAAAATCTTCATATATAAGATTCAGCGAATCGTTTACACACTTGTAAGATACGAACGATCCATCCTCCATCTGTTCTGTCTGATAAAAGTTACACAAATCTGTTATGTTGTACTTTCGCATATATGCATCCACCGCAAGCATAAACTGAGAACTATGCGTGGTAAGCAATACATGGCATCCGATTTCCTTTACAAGAAGAATCATAATTTCAACAAAAAGATTCTGCCACTTCGGATGTAAATGTGACTCTGGCTCATCGAGGATCAATAAGGTACTTCCATCAATTTCGCCCCGTTCCAAAAGAATCTTTATAATCGAAAACATTTTAGAGCCGGTAGCCAAATTACCTGCATTCAGCTTTACGTTATCATTGACATAAAAACGTTCTCCATCCTTCATAGCAAACTCTCCGGGAAGAATGGCGTCAATTTTTTCTTTAATCAATTTATAGCGTTCATCAATTACCCCTTCCTCAAAAATCGACTTTGGACGCGCAAAATTCAGCACAAATTTAAGTTTATTATCATGGGTAACTATTCTCGATTCATTCACAAATGAAATGCTCGTTGTTGTATATTTGTTTTTTTTGCGAAATGCAGGTTCATCGAGAACAAATGGATTATCAATAAAAAAAACTGTTTTGTATGGAGAGTTCCAGTATACAATATCATTAGATTCTGAAATCTCATTGTTCTCAATGTTAATCTTAAAACACGCCTCTCCATTATTATTCATTTCTATATATGATTTCGCACTTTCCAACGCCACAGGTTGAATTTGCCCGTTAAATTCCAATGCCAAGGTAGAATTGATCGATTGCTTCGCATAATTAACGAGTTCAGGATCGCTTGTAATGTATTCCTGCGTTCTTTGCAAAATTGAAATTGCTTCCTCTTTATAAATCTCAAATTTTTCAAAAGTGTTTTCCCGTCTAAAAGCAGAAGGGCGTTGAAACCTCTCCAAGATATAGTTATAAGGGTCCTCCGATATTTCAAAATATTTAAGTTCCTGAATCAAATCCATTAAATACAAATCAATTTTATCGGGAGAAATCTCCTCTTCATATTCACCTGCAAAAAAAATCCTTATACATTCATTTTCAATATATTCTCTCCCACGCTTAATAATCAGATGAAATGGGAAGCATTCACATGCCTTTTCCAACTGGTCAATAGCGTAATTATACCTATCATTAATGGATTTTTGTTTCATGTTGGCAACGCTGTCAATTAAAGAATATAATACTTTTCCAACCGTTGTCTTTCCTGAATTATTCTTTCCCGTAATCACTGTCAACCCATTTATTTCAATGGCGGAATCCTGTATAATTCCAATATTCTTTAATTGAATATTCATAAAACACCTCCAAAGCAGAGCTTGTCATCTTAATTTAAGTATAAACAAAAATTCTTTCATGTATGCTATATTTTATCATAGCCCAGAATGAATGGCTACTCTAATCTTTGTTACTCCTACCTGACAAAACGGAATTGCCGGATAATTTTGATAAGTTGTGCTTTCAGACGTTCTTGAATATCATCATTGATATGTCCCCGCATTAAGATATTCGTTGTTTAAAGCTGTTTTTTATTGAAAAGCCGAATAGCAATCAGCAATCCGAAAATGGATAAAATGAATGAAACAAAAGCCGGTATCACAAATTCTGCCGGAATGACTTTGCCGGAAATCAAATCTACATTTTTTGATGTTAAGATGAACGGACTGAATTTAGCAATCGGTTCAATCATTCCAAGCAAAGATATAAGGGCAACAATACCACCCGTAAAGAGTATGCTTGTGAAAGTCTGCTTGAATATCACACACCCAATCATCAAAATACTTAAATACAGGAATCCGACGATCCAAAGGGAAACTGCGGCGAAAACAACATGGGAAAGGCTGGTATCGTTCCATAAAAGGGCTGTGTAGCCGTATGTCGCGGCATAACTAATCCAATAGCTGATTGTCATAAGAGCGACAGCTACTGTATATTTTGCAAGAATAACAGCTTTACGGGATAGTCCCTTAGTAACCATTAAAACTAATGTTCCTTTAGAATATTCATTTGACAAACAGCTTCCAAACAGAATGATAAATGCGCTGAAACCAACGCCTGAAATATTCTTGTAAAATTGTTTCCATGCGTCCAAAGCGACTGGTTCAGAAGTCATTTCCATGTCTGCGGCTAAAGCCGATAAAATCTCCGGCGTAAATTTTGCAAGAAACGCGCTCATAATACCGAAAATCAGAAAGACCGCGAACAGAATAAGAAAACGATAATTCTTCATATTTTCCGTAAATTCTTTTTTCACAAAAGCAATATATCCGCTCATTTCACTACCTCCAAAAACAAACTTTCAAGGGACGGCTCCATAAGTTCTATTTTTATGGGGCAAATCCCTGTTTCCGCAAGTATACGTAACAAGGTCTTTTGCACATTTTCCATATTGCGGCTGTGTAAAATGAGTTCCCTGTTATTTTCTTCGGAATAAATCAACAATGGTTCTGCGGACTTCTGCTTTTTGAAAAGCTGTAAATCTTTATCCGCCGAAAATTCCAAAAGCAAGCTTTCATGTCCATGTAAAGCCTTAATTTCTGCGAGTGTTCCAGTGACGGCGATTTTTCCCTCATTCAAAAAGGCTGCATGGTTGCAAATTCGCTCTACATCAGAAAGAATGTGTGTGGAAAATAATACCGTCGTCGTTCCGCTGATTTTATAAAGAATATCCAAAATCTCTTTTCTTCCTACGGGGTCAAGCGCACTTGTCGGTTCATCACAAATCAGTAATTTCGGCTGCGTAAGCAATGCCTGTGCAATTCCCAATCGTTGCTTCATGCCGCGAGAAAATCCACCGATTTGCTTTGTTACGTCGTATAAGCCAACAAGTGAGAGAAGTTCTTCACTTCTTTTTGATATTTCAGCCTTTGATAGAGCAATGACTTCTCCGCATAGCTTTAGATATTGTATCGGTGTCATATAGTTATAAAATTCTGGTACGTCCGGTAAATATCCGATATACTGATTTGTCCTTGTCTGCCCAAAGCCAACAGGCTCATTGCAGACGTGGATTTCTCCGTTATCGGGCTGTAATAGTCCCAATACCATTTTCATGGTCGTTGTTTTGCCGGCTCCATTTTTTCCTATGAAACCAAAGACACTTCCCTCCGGTACAGACAGATTGAGATTATCAATGATTCTCTGCTTTCCAAAACTTTTGGATAAGTTTTGTATTGTGAGGACGTTCATTCGTTTTCCCCCTTTCCAAAGACAAAATAAATAATCGGTCCAAAGAGCAAGATGACTACAACAATCACAAGCCATATAGTTCTGTTTCCAAAGCGATAGCGTGGGTGTCGCAGAATATGCCTTACCGCCGCTACTGCAAGAGCAATGTCTACCAACAGAACTGGAACCAGAAATGGCAGAATTTCAAATAGAATGTTCAATATTTTTACCTCCTATTATTTATCATATTTATAATATTATCATAATGATAATATAAAGTCAATAAAAACCGCCCCGCAAAATTTGGGACGGTCATTTTATTTGTCAATATTTTCTGCCGGAGATACAATCACACCTATCGTCCGTAACTTACGTTCTGAATTAGGTTCATTGTTTTTTACTGTGTTGAGTATTTGAGAAATGTTTGTTACAAGAGAAGTCAATTCATCATCAGAAAGATATAGCGGGGAAAGAGAAAATCCCGTCATATCTTTTTTGATATTAATATTTGGAGATTGGCAATAATCTTGAAACTGCTTTGCAAATCCAAAGATATACTGCATGAAATATTGCATATAAAGTTCGCCGGAATTTTCCTCCACCATAGTTTCCATATTACTATTGATGTCGCATGCAAGTGAATAAGTTTTTTCTACTGTACCGCGTACCTGTGTTTCTTCTACCACCTGCAAAATGCCGTCGCTCAACATTTTTTTGAGATGCCGATATAGAGTAGCTTGTGGAATATCGTTATAGGTATCGGCTAAATGCTTTGCCGTGGCTTTCCCTTGTGAATGTATTTCGAGCAACAATTTACATTTTACCGGGTTTGTAATGCAATCCATAAGTTTATCTGTCATCTTCCGCCCTCCTGCTTTAATACACGAAAATATTATCATTTTGATACTAAAAAGTCAATCGACACTTTGACCATATCTCAATTAAAAACTTGAAACATTTTTCGGTGTATGTTAAGCATTTCCGGCATGTCCCCCGTAGTAGGAAATAAGAAAATTTCTTTCTTAAATCATTCTAAAATCTTCGGTAAAACCGCTATCTGCGGTGTTGTAGGGATTGAAAGAAACAATTATCATAAAGCGGGCTTGCAAATGTCTTATCAGTGAGGGGGCTACTCATGGAAAACAGGAAATGAAACGTACAAATCATTATTCGGATAACAGCGGAAGAAAGGGCATAGCCCGCAAGCTACGCCGTTTCCGAAAACATTTCTAATACTGTCTTATGCAAGTCGCCCTAACGCCCTTTACTGATATCAATTGCTATTCCTTCCCTAAAAAATCCCAAAACTGCTTATAATCCAGATACCCCTTTAAGTTTCCCGCATCGTACTGCATCTGCATCACTTCTTTGACGATGTCCATCCAGTTTTCCTTATCAAATATACTGTTGCTGCTATTTGATGAATGATTGTAAGATTTTGCTCCCATAAATGCGCTCTGTGCACCCGGGCATTTGCCGCTGTCTGTTAAATGGCTTGAATAGGCAAACATGTCAATTTCATCACAATTTCCCGGATCAACCTTAGATACGTCAACCATCCTTTCCGTCACATTTCCGTTGGAATCCCATATTTTCACCTTATATACCGGATTTGCCGGATTGAAATCCTTAGGCTTATATACCGTAACAGAGCCCTCATGGTCTGCCATTGCGCCGATCGCCTCTCCGTCTTCCGGATTTGAAATGTGCAGGGCAAATCCCGTACTCTGTGTATGATTTACATTTCCCATCTTCCCCGCGAAATCATTTCCTTCTGCTTGATTCGCCATCCTTCTTGTTTTATACCATCCTGAATAGTAATCTGCTGCTCCAATTTTGCTGATGCTCATCTCTAATTCCTCCATTGACATTTATGCTGTTTTATTTCTGATTCATGAAATTCCAATATGCCTGCATGCTGTACTGATAATATGCCGCTGAGTTTCTTTGGCTCAATAGTTTCATGTCGCTGATAGTCTTTTTGAACATATTCATAAAATCCCTTCTGTCTTTCAGCCCCATGCTTCCGGTTTCCAAAGGAAGAGAAGTAAACCCATACTGCTTTTCCACGCCTGTATATGCCTCCAACGCCCTCATTTCAACAATCGTCGCTGATCTTGGATTAATCTTGTTGATATGTATAGTCTGTTCAAATTCTTTTCCATTTTCATCAACCCCTTTTGCAACGACGGTAGGGTCGTCTTCCGTCGAGTTCTCGGCATACTTGATGTAGAAAGATAAACCAGTGCCATTGCCTCCGGAATACAACATATCATCCGTTTTCATGTAAACAATATGAGTTTTTTTGCTTGCCGCACTGTCGATCTGCTCTGCAAAACTTTTTCCGGGCACATGATTTTCTGTCCGCTTTGTGCCGTACCCTGCCATGGAGCAGCCTTGTGCTCCAATTCCGTTAATACCCATCATTTTCTTCCTCCATTTTCTTGATTTTCTGCATCCCATCTGTCAGTCAGGGCTGCCCATACCCTCTTATCATAAGTCCGGGTATATTTTCCTCGTAAGATTTGTCGGCATTTTGGACAGAACTGTAAACCACCATGACACCATATGTACATTTCATGTCACCAAATTATCCTAAGCCGCTACGCGTAAGACGGTGTCCAAAATAAATTTTTCTCTCCCCCATCCCGCTGATTTTTTCAGCGCTTTGAAGCATCACGCTCTTATCATGATAAAGCATCGAAACGGCTGGGTAGAACATATTCATAAGTGCATCTCCCACAATCAAATCCTTTTCCATAACATCGATTCCAATGGATCTGTTCGTATGCCCGGGCAGGCTGATCACTTTTGCTGGAATCCCATAGGAATCCAATAAATCGCCATCCTGTAAGAATACATCCGGCGTAAACGCAGGAATCTTATCTTTGTAAGAGCTTTTTACAGATATGGACAGAACGATTTTCCCTAAAAAGCGATGCGCAAAAAGTGACTGCTGCATGTTATCGGCAATTAGAGGCTCGTCTTCTTTATTCATGGCAACCGAACACTCTAAAGCATCTGATAGGAACGCGGCATTCTGAATATGATCCATATGCCCATGGGTCAGCACAAGAAGACGCACATCATAAGGCTTGCAGGCATCCAAAATCTTCTGCCGGTATCTTTCCCTTCCTGTATCCACTAGTATTGCATTTTTTTCATTTGAGACAATATAACAATTTCCATTGCCGCAGCGAATCCTCTATACCATATGCATCTTTCCTCCTTTGATCGGACGTGAAAACTTTTCGCAGTGATACCTGTGGCTGCTTCACGCTAAAAATCTTTTGATACTTCAACAATTCTTTCTATTTTTTCTCCAATTCATTATTTTCTCGCGTGGCAATATCATTCAACACATTATCCTGATGTGCTTCAATGGCTGCTAAGATTAACAAAGCAGCAAATATGATTCCTGATAAAACCAAAAAAATGATAGATAACCAGGGCATTCCCCGTAGCGGACATAATCATCATAAAATGAAGAATTATAAATGTCCATCAACAAATCGGCATCCGATTTGACAGCTTCTCTGTATGTTAATGCCATTTTCTTTTCCTTTCAACTTCCGATTGTTCAAATTCAGGATCTCCTTTAAACTTATGACCTGATGCGACTGCCCGTCTGCCGCAAAAATATTGACCCTCTTCGTATCGCTGCTCCTGTCCTTAAACGCCGGGAACAGGAATCCGCACTCCGGCTCCCCCGGCTCGTAATTGCCGCTTACCGGGCAGACTGCGCATACCAGAAACCGGTAGACCTCTTCCGATTCCCACAGGCTCTCCTTGTCGCTGGCTTTCAGCGGGACGTCATAGCTGCCATGGAAAAAGTAAATGGCATAGTTTTTATCCGTCCGATACCTCTGCCCAAATTCCTCATAAAATGTATCCAACATTGCATCATTTTTCAGCCCACACTCATTTAATGCCATAAGCAATTGCCAGATGCTCCCCGGATTCCGCTCCACCTCGCCAAAAACATACTCCCTAAGCTGCACATTTGTATCTGAAAAGGGAATGACCTTTGCAATAGCAAGATTTGCCCTCTGGTCTTTCTGCGACAGTTTCTGGAAATGCTTATTAAAGGTTCCGTCCACAAATCCCTCTTCGTCCAGATATGCCCCGGCAATCCGGTCAAAGCAGTTCCGTTTCAAAGTCATGCGCCTTGTCAGTTCCAACATATCTTCACGGTTGATTTTTCCCATCTGTCCACGCTCCCTGCAAAATGCCGCCGCATATCCGTCCTGACATGCGGCAGCATAAATCATACTGTTTTACCATGTGAAAATTATAACGCATTTTTCCGTTTGAAACAATGTAACAATTTCCATTGCCGCAGCGAATCCTCTGCGTCATATAATTCTCCCAATGACATAGAAATATTCCTGTGGCTATCGCGATGCTCCTCAAGATACTCAAATCAACAAAAAGATGGATTTAAGCCTGGCATTTTCATCGCCATTTGCGTAAAATATTTCAAGGGCTATGTTACCATAGTCCTTGAATGTAGTGTCACCGCAGCAACTCTAATGCTTTTTGAACGTCCACTTGTTGGCAGGACTCTCCATTAAGAATTTTTAACCTTATAAGTAAATTTTGTCAATGACTTTTCGTAAATATTTACATACCTACAATTAATAGTGTTATCTTACTTTCTTTTTCTTCAATAACCCGTTATTAATTGGCATTCATAAATGATTTTTCCTGTATCAATATCCTTATACGGATACGATAATAACCCTAAATACATCCCCTGAAGTAAAAGTATTTCTTCCTCACTTCGTTTGGTTATAGCATTGACATAAACACCAACAGTTGGAACTTCTTTTTTGTTTGCCTTAACAAGCATCTTAATAAACTCTTCATCAACCATTCTGTATACCACCAAATTCTGGGGAATCCTTGGTGCACTACATAAAACTATCGACAAAACATCTGCTAATTCTCTATATGTATGAACTTCGTTATCAATTCCCTATCTTAAAAAGTTATTTATGTTTCGATATGTATAACCACAGTAACATTCTATTAGAGGAAGCGTCATAATTACTTCCCACATTTGATCCGTTCCAAAAGTCCAATCCGTATTAGCACTATGCTCAAGTGCTTTAACCAATATCACTTTAAAACTTCTATCATCCATTTTGAATTCTCCCCTATTCCCTTACACATTCCTGCTCCAGCTTCCTATCATGTTCCAGCATATAATCAATAATCTCCCGCAGTTCCTCCCTGTCCCGCATTCCCAGGAGCCGCTTCCTGTCATTCTCCGTCAGATGTTTTGCATAAGCTGCATGCGCCTGCAGGGTCGCCAGATCCATATGATACATCCTAAACGGAATCCCCGTCTTCTCCCGCAGATCGCGGTAAATCTCAAATCCCCCGGCATCGATATCCCCGAAATGATAATAGACTGCCTCAGGGTAGCTGGCATAGATTTCTTTAAGGAGCGCACGGCGGACTCCATTGTGATAGCCGCCAAGGTAAATAAGCAGGCTGTCCTCTTCCTGCCACCTAAAATAAGTGGTCAGATTTTCAATGGTAATCACCTGCTTCACATTTGCCGTATTGCAAAAGCGTATCCCTTCCATATCCTCCCCGGAAATCCCCAGTCCCTGTCTGAATACGGACAGATCAATTCTTTCTCCCCTCATAACAAGTGGAACATTTCCCTTCAGATAAACGTAGTTGGGCGTATGATAGATGCCGTACTCTGCCAAAATCTCATCATACGCTGCCCTTTCGCAGCCTTCTTTAAATTTGCGGAACACATGGGCGATTCTGCCCTCCATCTTCTCAAAGGCTTTAGAATCCTGAAAGCAGCGAATGGAAAACTCCCTGATGTAAAGCTGTGTTTCGTTTTCCTCTATCGCCTGTATGGTATCTAGCAACTGCCTGATAGATGCAGGATCCTCCAGCTGTATAAATTCTTTTACGGACTTGTGCTCTAAAAGCCGTTCCTGCAGGTATTCTGCAAAAGTTCGGCTGATGGGGGGCAGGGTCTTGTCAATATATGCTTCCAATAACCGCAGATGCTGCTTAGTCATGTCATTTTTAGGCACACGGCGCACATAAGCATATGCCTCTTCCAGCCTTTCGACGTTAAGCTGCACCTTGGCGATAATATGCCCTTCCTTCTTTCCTTTCCAGCAAATCCTGATCAGCTGCTTTTCTTCCAGCTCTTCCATAAAGAAATGAATCCGTTCGTATTCCGAAGAGCTCTCATCGAAGTAAGCCGGCAGCGACTTTTTCGTGAAGCGAAATTCTATATGGATATTTCTTCTGTTCTCGCCTGTGGAAAGCAGGCTGGACTCATAGGTGTCCAAAAGCTTATTCAAAACATATCTGTCATACTGCACCATTATAATATCTCTCCGCAAAGCTTACTTTTTCATCCGTCATGATCAAAAGCGTCTCTTCCACAAAGGGACTGATATATTGAATCTTATCCGGCGGAGCGGCAATCAGAATCTGCAAAGGGAGTCTTCGCAAAAATTCCAGCACGCCGCCGATCCTCTCATCATCCATGTTGTTGAAGGCTTCATCGAACATGACTAAGCCTACCGCTTCCCCGCCGATGCCGTTTCGATACAGCTGCACAAAGGAAGCTGCAACGGTTACATAAAAGGGCGTCTGCGTCTCTCCGCCGCTCTTTTCCTCGCACACTTTGGAGTATAAGGAATAGCTGTCGTCACTGTGGAGAATCCGAATGTCATAGTCCATATAGGTTCTGTAATCGGTAAACTCATCCAGCGCTTTGGCACTGTTTTCATTGTCCAGCGCCAGCCGCTCAAACAGCTCATCAATTACCTCCTTGTGGTTTTCATGGAACAAACCGCTGAAAATAGACTCGCCCTGCACAGCGTTAAAATCATCCATGATCATCTCGTAATAATGGCGGTATCTTTTGCTTGGCATGAACAAAAACTCATACTTTTCATTGCTGAAACGGATGTCCTTTAACGCCTTGTTCAGCTCTTTAAATTCTGTCTGGGCATTCTTCATGTTTTCCTGCAATTTAGCAAGAAACTGCTCCCTGAACTCCTCCTCTGCGGACTGCCTCGCGCGCTCCACTTTTTCTTCATAAGCAAGCAACTCTGAACTTTTTAATTTAATATACTCCGCCTCGAAATCCGGATACCCTTCCAGGGACGCTGCAGCGCCGAAATCATGTGCCGTCTTATACTCTGTCATGCAGTTCGTCATGGACTCGGTGTCCTTCGCCACCGTAGTCTGATTCGCCTTTCTCCTGCGGGCAAAATTGTCCCTGAACTGCTCGTGGCTCTTGTCCCTTAACTGCTTTTCATAATCATGGCTCCAAAGCACGATGTCCTTTTCATATCTGGCGGCAAGTTCTGTACAAAGGGCTTGCTGACCAATCAGGGCGATTTGCCGCTCTGACAGCCTTTCCTTGGTATTTCCAATGCTCTGTTCGGTCTGCCCTACCTTGCGGTTTAGTTTGGAAATCTGCTCCTCTGTTTCCTTGATGATCTTTTCCAGTTCCGCCAGCTGAATCTGTTTGAGCATCACATTGGAATTTTTCTCCAATGTGGCAATATTATCTTTGCAATTCTTGATTTCCTGTCGGGTGCTGCAAAGATCCGTCAAAACGTCCACCCGGTATTTGATGTCTGTATCGATATCCGTGGAAAGGGGATTTTGCAGCTCTTCCAGATTCTGCAGAATGTTCTGCTTCTCCTTGCACTGATTCCCAAGTTCCCTGCTTTTTTCCTTTGCCTGCTCTAACTGCACCCGGACGGCATTTTTACCGATGTATGGCGTCTCGAAGATGGAAGGCTTAATTGCGCTTGCCACATGATTCTGATAGCGCATGCACTCCTTTGTAATCGCCGTCTTATACTTCTTCAAATGGCTGTAATGGTCGCACATCATGACCTTTCCGAGAACCATATTGATATAGCGCTTCGCATACTTGTTGCTGGAAGTAACGACCGTGGCGAGGGACCCTTCCGGTGGGGTGTCATATCCGTCCAGATTCTGGGTATTGATCAGACCTACGCCGTATGTCCGCTTTTCCCTGCGCAGCCTGTCATAGGTTCCCAATGCAATGTCAAAGTTGTCCGGCTCCACCAGAATATAGAACCGCTGTGTATTCAGATAGCCTTCCACCGCATTCCGCCAGGTCTCATCCGTGATTTCCAGCATCTCGCACAAAATCCTGGGGTCCGGCGTTCTTCCGATGCGCACGAACTCCTCTCTGATTGCCTGCATCACCCGGGTAACCTCATCCGGGTAAGAAAGCTTTTTCTTCATCAGATTCTCAATCTTTAAATCCCATTCCTTCTTTTTCCCCGATAATTCCCGAATCTCTATATCAAGCTCCGCGCGTCTTTTATAGACTTTGCCGCTCATCTGATTCTTGTAGGAAATGACCTGCTGCAAGGTATCTTTAAATGCACCGATATCTGCCGCCCTCTTCAATTCTCCCAGTTGTACAGAATATGCTTCCATACAGGCATCCACATCGGGCACCCTCAGAAGGCGGTTGACCTGGGCTTTCGCCTTATCCACGCTCTCCATCAGCACATCCCGCTCTCCCAGCAGGCGGTTATGCTTATCCTCCAGCATATGAAGCCTTTTCTCCTGCTCGTCCCGGGCAATGAAATCTTTATCACTGGCAAGTTCCGCATACAAATGATCCCGGATTGCCTGCTTCTCCTCCTTTTCCTTCTTCGCCGTCACAATCTCCTTATTCCAGCTTTCCAATCGGTATTGATCGTGGACGATGGTACTTTCCAGCCGTTTCATTTCCTCCATCAGAATATCCACTTCAATGCGGTCGAGAAAATACTCGTACATTTTATCTTTTCTGATGCCCTCTTCCACCTGTCTGTGAAAACCTTCGATTTTCTCCAGCCTTCCCATCCGCAGTTTGATTTTATCCAAGGTATGCTGCAGATCCTGATAAGTGCGCACATTCTCCCGCAGAATATCAATGTTCACTTCTTTTTCATCCAAAACATAGGAATAAACGAAATCTTTGATATCATCGATGGGTCTGAATGCCATTGCCTTGGGAATCAGCTTGAAAAATTTGTCTTCCAGCCTGCCGAAACGGTTCTTGATCATCTGCTTTGCGTCCTTCTCCGTGGTGCACCAAGTCTTGATCTTCTTTCCATTGCTCGCACGGAACTGGGAAATGGATTTAGGCACTTTCCCCTGAAAGAATAATCCATCCTCCAGCCGCTCCCCGTCCATCAGATACCGTATGGTCTTCTCCTGTCCTTCCGACGCAGAATCAACGACGGCTCCCACGATAAAATATTTCTGCCGCTTCTCTTCGTAGAACTCCAAAGCTACATGGGCGCTGATCTCGCCGGTCCGCTCATAAGGTCTGTTCTCCCTGCCGGTCTTGCAGCGGATATAGCCGGTCAGCTTTCTCTTGCCGTTCTCATGGGCTGCCTTATTAAAATAATTGGCGGAGCAGGTTACTACAAATTGAACCGCATCCAAAAGCGTGGATTTACCGGCGCCGTTCTCACCGGAGATCAAAACGGAATTTTCCAGTTCGATCATTGCATTGGTAAACCTATGCCAATTGATCAATTTCACTCTCGTCAGCTTCTTCATTCTCTTTTCCGCCCTTCCGGTAATTTTCTAACTTCTCATACACCTGCTTGATGTCCTCCACCCGCACCGCCATCAAAATAGAGTCATAAATGATTAGCCGGGAATCCTCATTGGATAATTCCTTATCCAGAACCTCCACCAGCTGGAATTTGCGCATCGTGCTGATGGCATTGCGCAGGGTCGTCTTGTCCATCATCTTATCCCGAATCTTAAGGCTTAGGAACTTCTCATGAATATCTCCCATATTGATGATCACCTCATCGCTGGCAGATAATTCCCTCTTCTTCTCGTCATATAAAATCCGCAGAATTAATAGGATAATGGACTCGAACAATTTCATATTATAGCGATTATAATTCTGGGGATTGGTCAGCTGTACGACGCCATATTCCTCATTGATTTCCAGCCGGTATCCCAGCACCGACAAATACTGGGAAAACTTTTCCTTGTATTTCGTAATAAAATAGTAATCTCCCCTTGCCGTCTCGTTCCTCCTGCACACAAAGCAGTAAGCGAGCAGCTTGTTACAAATCCTTGTAAATTCGTCCTTATCCCTTTGCAGCATACCTTCAAGAAAATCCATCTTAATCTCCATTCCTAAGCATTTACGCAACATGGCAATACAAATCTCAATTTTGCATCTCTATTACTATCGCTCCTTCTTGCGAATTGCATAATCTTTAAACCGATATCCATTTACCGCAATATCATTGCCCGTCTCTATCTCATACTTCATATTTTTTCTCTGCCCATACAGCCGGACGTAAATTAAATGCACAAAGTCCTCTGTGGTAGCAAGAGGCAATTCCGATGCTTTCATCTCCTTCCGCCCCTTAAGACAGTCGATCACATAATGGTCAATCTTCTGCGGATTTAACACCCGCTCCATCTTTTCCATCATCTTTTGCAGTTTTTCCTGTCGCAGCTTTACGTCGGGCAGGTCGTTTGCAAGCGCCACGGGCTTAAATTCCTTTTTCCCTTCGATGGGCACATATAGGGATCTTTCATCCAACACGCTGGAACTGTAGATTTTGATCAGTTCATCCAAATAAGCAATCCGATAGATGCCGCCCAGCTCCATCCCTTCCGCATTGATCTTTTCGTTTACTTCCGACAGGATTTCTTTAAGCTGCCCCCTTACATCCTCGCCACCGATCAGATAGAATTTCGCCCTGTTGATCGCCGCCTTCTGATACTGGGTATTCTTCTGGTTGATCTCCGCCAGAATGTCGTCCATATTTTGAAAAGCATCTATAATCTCATGTATGTATTGATATACCAGTTCTTCCGCCTGTTCCACGGAGATTTCGCGGATGCCTGCCAGTTCAGCGCTTGCCTTCGCGATGTAGGTCTTGCTGCGGCTCTTGCTCTCTAAACGCTCCACGATCTCCGGTCTGAATTTAGACACATTGTCCGAAGTCAAAAGGCGGTGATACGCCTTATCCACGATATTCTCGATATAGTCATTGAACAGGACGTCCATGATTTCCGCCGGCGTCTTATACTTGGTAAGTTCATCGATGTAACGCTTGATTCCGGAATTTAAGTTTTTCAGCCCCGTGATAAGCATATCGGTATTTTCCAAAATAGACAAAAGTACGATTCCGGGATTGTCTGTACTGCTCCGCACCAAGCTATATATGGTATAAATATAGCCCTGATACTCAATCTGTTTTCCTTCCTCGATCTCCAAAAGCGTTTTGATGATCTTGACCGCATATTCCTTAAAACTAGCCCTCTGTACATAGCTTTTATCCGTTTCAATCTCGATCCAGCCGTAATATTCCAGCCTCCGCAGCATCCAGTTCGCCTTGTCACGGCTGCTCTTTCCGTCAAAGCTTTCATCCACAATCGCCGCTGCCTGATCCTGCTCAAAATAGTACTGTAGCTCCTGCACCAAGATATCTCTTTCCACACCAAAAGAAAGCTGGTGGTTCATGACCGAAAACAGCTTTACCAGACATTCCCAATATATTGTTTTGTTCGGCGATGCCAGCGGCACAAAAAAATTCTCTGAAAGAATCTGGAACACTGCTGCCTCCACCTGCTTAACACGCGTTTTGCCTTGTTTTTTCTTTCTAATTTAGCACAGATGCTTTCAATTAGCAATTCTTCCGGCATAATCTTTTGCCACAGCCATCCCAAACAGCGCACCTGCCGTTGTAAAATCCCCGCTCAACCTCTCACCTCCCCTAACTGTATCAGCAATTTCATAAAACTCACCTACATAAGTTTCAATATAATGCTTAACATCTTCCCAATTTACAGACCTTTTTCCCTTGAAAATGATATCGTTTATTAACACAACACGGTTTCCCTTTAAGTCTTTTATTATGTTTACTTTCCTATCCCAAACCGTTTCCTCCATCAAATTGTCTGTTACCATCATGTTTTTTCAGTATTTACCGATTATAACAGATAAGGATTGGTCTATCAATAAAAAGACGTTTACTGTATGCCTAAGGTATTGCCGAAAAATCGAACATCTCTGCCATCTCTTCCAGCATCTTATCGCATCTTCCAAATGTATCGGACACAAAATCCCCACTGACATTAACTGCAATAAAAGAATTTTTCCTTTCCGCGATAATCACTGCCTTCGTACTGCTGCTCGCCAGCCGCACAGCCTGTCCATTTCTTGTGGTATAATTCCATTCCCGATATTCTTCTCTCCCGCCGTCATCTGGCACGACAGAATAAGAGGCGTCTTTCATTGTACGCACAAGCCGGAAATCCGCCGCACACTGCAAAGAACCTTTCCATGCCACTTTGCCATCCATATGAAAAGTTCCATTATCATGCAGATAACCGCCGTCAAAATCCCACTGTACATTCTGGTCCGCACTCCTGCAGATATCTCCGATTCCCGCCCTCCTGCATAAGTCGCCATAATCCTCCGCCGGATTAAAGCCTCTCAAGCAGGATAAGCCAAGTTTCTCACACATACAATCTATCCTATATGCCGCCTCCTGCGTATAGCTATTATCCTTAAATCCATAAAAGCAGACAGCATATGCCGCTACAGCCGCAAACAAACCCAATGCCAGTACCGCAATTAAAAGGCGCTCCAATTTTGCCCGTTCTGCACCTTTCTCTTTTAAACTCATTTTACATCATCCGCCTCATACACCCCTGCGTAATCCCCGTCAGAAATTTCTAGATGCGCCGGGGTTCCGGGATAATAAATAATGACCGTTCCGTCATCGCAGGTATAAATCTTCCAGTTATTTTCCTGCTGAAAATTATCTGCTGTAGCATAATACATAGAAAGACCATCAATTGAAAATTCCAACATACCATAATCATCAACCCCCACCTCCAGCCTGCGTCCATTTTCATCCGTATAAACATTTTCCGTCATGTACCATTTATCGTCGGCAGCACTTGGTTCTATCACATCGAGATCTTCGCCTGACTGCGCTTCTGCCGGCTGTGTGTTATTTACCTGTGTGCCAGCTGCCTGCGTATCATTCGTCTCAGGGATGGGCATCTGTGGATTGGTCGTTTCTACCTCAACTGTCTCCACCACAGCTGCTGGCTGATCTGCCTCCTTTCCGCTTCCGCACCCGTGCAAACCGCACAGTGCACTCACCACTATTATCAAAACAGTTAAATTACATTTTGCATTGTTCTTCATAATCATCTTTCTAATTCCTCCAAAAAATATTTTTCATAAAGCAATCTCTATTATCATCGTCTGAAACATAATTTCAACCCTCTTTGCACGAAACGACATTTTCCAGTGTTTTTTGGTCTGCATCTTCCCAAAATCGGCTATAAAATGTCTTTTTGTGCAGTTTTTCTATATTTTCTTCTTTCTATGCCGTATACTGTATCATAGATGATTTATGTAATAGTAGGAACGGAGTAAGAAAAATGCGGATACTAATTTGTGACGACGATGCCCTGATGCGCGAGCAGCTGCAGCAGTACATCAGGGGCTATTTTGAAAAGGCTTGCACGAAATGCCCTGAAATCGTCTGCTTCTCTGACGGGGAATCCCTTCTTGCAGACGAGGGCGAAAAGGATCTTCTATTCCTGGATATAGAAATGCCGGGAATCAACGGCATTTATGTGGGAAACGAATTGAAAAGATCAAATGAAAATATCATTATTTTTGTAGTGACCTCTTATCCCGAATATCTGGATGACGCCATGCGTTTCCATGTATTCCGGTATCTGTCCAAGCCGCTGGATGCGCACCGCTTTTTCCGCAATATGAAAGAAGCTATTGACCTGTATCATACCATGACCGTCAAAATCCCCATCGAAACCAGACAGGGCGTGCACACCCTTCCGGCATCTTCCGTCATAGCCGTTGAAGCACTGGGCAGAAAAGTAATCGTCCATACCACGATGCGCGATTTCGAATCCGTCCATAATATGCAGTACCATCTGGAATTACTGCCGAAAAACTGCTTCTTTCAGACACACCGCAGTTTTATCGTCAACTTTGAACATGTTACCGATTTTGACCATTCTCTTATCCACATGGCGGGCGGGCAGTTCCATGCCTACCTGACAAAAAGGAAATATAGCGCCTTTAAGGAAGCATATCTCCTTTACCTGGAAAGTACGAGGTGAATCTGATGGAAAATACACTCTGCTTTGTTTTGAGTTTTTTGGTGGAAGCAATCGTTCTGCACCAGTACTCTTCCACGCTTTTTATTCCCAGATACAGGATCCGGACAAAACTTGCCGTGCTGTGCCTTCTTTATCTGCTCCTGCTTGCCGTCTCCATGTTAGCTTCCACATGGCTGAATATCTTTATGTACCTGCTTGCCAATTTTATCTTCCTGCTTACTCAGTACCGTTTAAAATGGCAGGCAGCCTTTTTTCACTCCGCCATACTGACAGCTGTCATGGCAATATGCGAATTGGCAGTATACAACATTATCCAGTATTTTGTGCCCCATTTTTTTACGGAAGCAGCACATTTTCACAATAAAATCATTTTCATCTTTTTTAGCAAAATGATTTTTTTTACCATCATTTATCTCTTCATGCACTTTTTGAAGGACAGGCAGGAGTATAGCCAGCAGCATGATCATTCCTCGCTGCTGTTGGTCCTAATTCCGCTGACCTCTATTTCTATTATGTTCACCCTGCTGACGGTCAACGATACCTACACGCTTTCCCCCGCTATGACCGCAGCCGTTACCCTGGATGCCGTTTTCTTATTAATCACCAATCTGCTTGTATTTGGAATCAACCAATATAATCAGAAAAAGAATTTAGAATTTACAGAAATGCAGCTGCTGCTTCAAAAAGAAGCAAATTCCGCAGAATACTATCAGATGCTTCTTTCTCAAAATGAAAATCAAAGCATTCTCATTCACGACATCAAAAAGCACCTGCAGTCTATCAATTTGCTGAACGATAAAAGGGAACACGACAAAATCAGCGCATACATCCGTCAGCTCCTGCTTTCCTCAGACCTAAAAGAAGCTGCCCGGCTGTGCGACCATGAAATGCTGAATACCATTTTGTGCCGCTGCAAGCGGCAATGCGACAGCAGGAAGATTTCTTTCCATGTAGATATACGCCATGAAACAATCGACTTTATTGCCGACAGCGATCTCACTTCCCTGTTCGGCAACCTGCTGGACAATGCAATGGAAGCTGCCGCAAGCATTCCGGAAGCTTACATTGAAGTCAGTGCGGTGAGGAGAGCCAAAACTCCATTCGTGGTGATAACCGTCATAAATTCCTGCAGAAAAGATCCTTTCTCCAATCCCCAGGGCAGCCTTGTCACCAACAAAGTGAATAAGCATAAACATGGTTTCGGTATAAAAAGCATTCGTAAAACGGTCAGTAAGTACCACGGTGATATTCAAATGTACTACAATTCTGATACGCTGACCTTCCACACGATTATTACGCTGAAACTACCTGTTCGTCCGCCTTTAAAGTGAATATTTACAGCTTATACCCGCTATCACAAATAATAAGGTCATATACCATGGATACACGGCAGTTGAGAACATATAGGGCAGCATGCTTGTATGGGACCATATGTAAAATCCGCTGTATTTGCCCCCGCCCAGATTTGGGCGTCATGAAACGGAAAAAGCAGCAAGATCGCCATCCACCTTAAATTGTCTATGAAATACTTTCTTGTATTTTCCTTTGATTCTTCCACATTCGTTTCCTTCTTTTCATATTTCATATTATGCTTAACAAATTATAACACATTACAGATGGACCGTGAAACCGTCTTTCATATGGTAAATTTGAATATTTTTTATACTTATATCAATGAAAAATTGACAAAAATGCACAAAAATGGTATATTATTACAAGTTGCAATTAATGCCATCAGAGCAAGATTATCTTATATCAATCAATTAACTTAATTTTACTTAGGAGGTTACTATGAACAAGAAAAAAACAGCTGTTGAAGTGTATTTATCTACGGTTTTCAAATGGGGGCTTATCATATTGGTATGCGCCTGTATGTGCGCAACCGTTATGTTTAATGCCGAAAAATTATTTGGATTATATCCTACTGTGCCCTGGCTCGCAACAATTGGTCTGGCTGTAATGGATCTGACTTTTTTTGCTATCGCAATCTTTATTGTAAAGACATCCTTTGATGAAAACGGGTATTTGAAAGAAGGCAGACTGCAGATTGGCAAGATTTTTTCAGCAGCCGCATTGGTCATCCAATGGAATTACTTATTATACATGGTTCCGTCCAGGACATTTTGGGGATTTTTATTCTTTTTCCTTATCTTGATGGCATTCTTTTTGGATATTAAGATGCTGCTGACAAGCGGTCTGATCTGTATGGCATCGCTGTTTGTAGGCTGGTTTATCCGCGACACAGACCTTCTTCCGGTCAAGGATGAACTATTCCTTACAGATCTTCTCCTGTGCTTGGTTGCGCTTATGCTGTCCTTAACCGGATTAACTATTTTTACATTTTTTGTCTCTCATTTTTTAGTAAATGCAAAGAAAGATGAGTTGGAAAAGAACAACGAACACGTCACAAATGTTCTTACCGCTGTTCATAAGCTATCTGAGAATCTGCAGACAGCAGGGTTAGCGCTTTCGCAGGTATCAGAGAATGAAAGCGCATCCGCTGAAGAATTAGCTGCTACAAGCGAACAATTAGTTGCAAGCAGTAATCTGCTTAGTTCTAAAACAGATGAGAGTATGGCAAATCTCGGAGAACTGAGCGAATGGGAAGGTGTCGTTGCCGATAACGTAGAAAAAGTTGAACAGGTTTCAAAGGATTTATTAGATAAATCTGTTGAAAATGAAAAACTTCTTGGCAATCTACATACAATCAACGAAGAAGTATCTGCATCGATGCAGACTACAACGGAAATAACCCAAAGATTATCTGAGGCTGTTCAGGAAATCGGCGTTACATTAAATCTGATCAGCGATATTTCTAATTCCACAAACTTATTGGCATTAAACGCTTCTATTGAAGCGGCAAGAGCCGGCGAAGCCGGAAGAGGATTTTCGGTGGTTGCAACGGAAGTAGGAAATCTTGCAAACAGCACGCAGCAATCCTTGCAGATTGTACAATCCGTTATCGAAAGAGTACAGCAGAATGTCAGAGATATTACAGCACAGGTAAATGAAAACTCCGTAAAGCTTAATACGCAAAACGAATATTTTGAAAATGTATTTCAGAGTATGCAGGATATGACAGGGCTGTTAAATACATCTGTGGAAACAATAAACACCATGGGAGAAGCGCACGGCAAACAATCTGAAGTAATTAAGAAGACAATTTCCATCAATCAGGATATTGTTGAAAACATTAAAAATGAAAACGAACAATTCAATTCTATCAATGCTATGGCTGAAAGTAATGCTAATGATACGACAGAAGTTGCAACACAGGCAAGTGTCATTAATGAGATGGTTGATAAAATGACACAATTATTAAGCCAGCAAGACCAGCTTTAATTGCATTTGAAAGGGGCGATTATCTCGCCCCTTTGTGTTTTTCTTACCTAATCCAGTTTTCGTATCTTTGTGTTAAAACAGAAAATCATGCTCACCGTAAATCCACATAACCCGGTGCACAAAAACATAACCGCCATACCGCTTCCTGCGCCGTTTCCCACAATTGTTCCCAGCATCCCTGCCAATCCGCAAGCATAGGGGCAAATACCACAATCAGGTTATTGGAAAAAGCGTTCATTCCGCTTACATTTGAGTTCTTCTCCTTCGGCACGAACCGTCCCGCCGCCACAGCAGATGCAGGCTGCTGAAATGCATTCGTCACCCCGATTACAGCATTGATAATATAAATCTGAATGACGGTAAGCCGCCCCATACACAAAAATACCAGTACTGCCAATGAGCCAAGCACTGCAACCCCCGATGAAAGAAGAGCAAGTCAATCTTATAATCTTCACCGCCAACCTAGACTTTAAATTCCTCATCAATAACGCTGCCTCGCTCCGCGAACCAACTATCATTCCGGCACTGATACCGCATCATAAACATGCGTATAATAATCGTTGCTGAGCACAGACTTAGAAAATGTCATTCTATTTCTCACCATACTGGATATCTTCTCTACATAATCTTCCGGAATGACGGCATTTTCATCTGTCGGCGTAAAAATTTTGCTGGTTGAACTATAATACCCTAAATCAGTCTTCCAGTCATAATTTCCAAAGAAAACAAGCGGAAGGGCATCTGAGAGCACATCCCTTCCCACATAAAGCCTGGAATCCCATTCCACACCAAAGAGATTGCACAATGTGGGAAGTATATCCAGGGAAGAGGAAGGCGTATCGACAATAATCGGCTCCTTATCTTCAAGTGCCCCACACCAGATAATCGCACGGCTTCTGTCCCGTTCCTCATAGGTGTTCACTGGATAACCGTATAATTCAGATAAATACGGCATATTTCCCAGGGAGGCATCCGAATCCAGCCCATAGGGAAAATGATCCGGCGCGATGCAGATGACCGTGTCATCTGCAATACCTTTTTCTTCAAGGGTTTCCACAAGATACGCCACTGCCTTTTCAAGTTCAAGGTTCGCCGCTAAATAAGCACGTACAGGCTCCGTGTAGGAAAGATTTTTCTTCGCACACCATGCGTCCACAGCATCTTTATTTTCCCTTGACATGGCATTGTTGCCAAAGGCGTATACGCTGTGACCGCTTACCGTCATGTAATAAACATTAAAAGGCTGTTTGTCAATGTACATCGGCAGAGTTTCCTGCACCAATTCCAAATCGCTTGCCGGCCATTTAGGGCTGATCAGATCCTCAAGACCATTCCCCACTCCCATATATCCCCCACTGTAGCCCAGCCTTGTATGCGTCTCGTGCCGGTCGTAATACGTGTAGGTACTGTTGTGGAAAGCCATGCCGAAATATCCCTGGTCATTTAAAAGCTCGCCCATATTGGTATGCGTTCCGTTCTGCGTAATCTCCTTAATAGAGCTTCCGCCGGAAGTCGGAATCAAACCAAATAAAAGCTGATATTCACCTCCTGTTGTTCCGGCAATTGACTGCTGATAATAATCATTAAAGTTAATTCCATTTGTGGAAAGCCTGTAAAGTGTCGGTGTGAGCTCCGGGTCAATGAGAAAGCCTGAAAATGCTTCCGCGCAGATCAAAATCAGATTTTTCCCTTCAAAAAGACCTGTATAGGCATTTTGGCTTGACGGTGTAAGCGTAGAAACATAAGCATCAATGTCGGCACAGTTCCCACCCGCGGCAGCAAGCGTAGCAAAATCAAAAGAAGCTACACTCTGACCGTATTCAATCGGTGTTACCGGTTCATCCTCCTGCACTGTTTTCGTACTTTGGGAGGAAGTCCCCTCTTGAAGTATGATTACCTCCTGCGCGCTGGCAGCCTCCTTTGCCTGTACAACAGTCTTACCATCGGATACGGTTTCCTCCTTGCTGTTTGTAAGGACGTTTTCTGGAAATGTGCCTGTTGTACTCTGCACGAATTCCATCTCCGTGCTTTCAAAGACGTGAGCGGTCGTTTTGGATGAAGCAAGATTCCGGATATCCAGACACAGCCCCTCACCCAGCCCAAACTGCATTACTGCCGACTCAAAATTATATTGGTTTGTATAAATATCCTTATGCAGGTCGCAGCATAAAATGAGGAACAAAGCCGCTCCATAACAGGCAGCTCCCCCTGCCAAATGTGCCAGCGAAAAATAGGCAGTCCGCCTTTTACGTCTCCGCCAAATGCCCTTTTGGGGTAACTGCCCTATTATCTTTTCTCTCAGTATAAACCACAAGATAAGCGGCAGCAAAAGAAGCAAAATATGACTGATTCCATCAAAGCAGAAAATCAGCCGCCTGATGTCAGCGCCAAATCCGCCCAGTGCGTCAGTTGCGGCATTCAATATAGTCTTTAAGTCATATGCCACCTTAAACTGTCTATATACCAGAAATTCCACAACGAAAATGAGGAATAACAATCCCAGATAAACTGGTACCAGAATCTGCACTGCTCTTTTCGGCAGCAGCGAAATGATGCCTGAAACAACCAGCCCGGCACAGAGGGAGAATAAAGCCAGAAATATAAATGAACTTCCGGTGTGCAGTGTTTCGACTGACAGCTTGAAAACAATCTCCATGTAAAAGCATGAAAGAGACAAAAAAACAGTCAGCTGTATCTTTTTTCTTTTCTTCTTTTGTAAGTTCATAATGTCTTGTCATTGCAAGCGCTTTGACTTGCGTTCTCCTTTTACTAAATCAAGGTTAATCACAAAACTTCTTCTTTTTCCATTTCCATAACCTTATTTTACACTGCTATTTTATATGCCTCATGCATCATTCTTGCATCATTTTTGTATCATTTTTGCATCATTTTGACATTTTCAAACATAACTTTTTCCATTCCGGCAGCCTGCCTGCGAAGGCGCATCCGCTTCCCAAATATACAGACAGCAGCTATAAGAATACTCGCCATATAAATATAGTCAGCCCACAGGACTTGCATGATCTGCCATTCGCTCGGTGTAATCTCTTCCTTTGCCATGCCGCTTCTAGCCCGGATTTCAAAGTATCATATTGCGGGCTGGCAGCTATCCGAAAACCCGAGAATGCGGCAAGGATACGGCTACTTGAAACCGTGACCGCATTTACCATCAATGCCGTATTGCCCCATATCGTCCATGCAGCAAGAATGATGACACACAACACTGTGGTTAGGATGATATTTCTTTTTCGTCTGCCTATTTTCATAAACTGCATTCCTCCTTCGATGACTGTGTGTCAGGATAGCTTATTTCCTCTGTCTATATGCTAACCAGATTTTTTAAAGAAATTTGTATTGTAACTTTCGCGCCGCCCGCAACAGCAGAATTTTCTAAAATGATCTTCCCATTGTGTTTTTTTGCTATGGATGCTGCCACATACAGCCCAATACCATAGTGAGACTTTGAAGTCCGGCTGTCATCCTCCATAAAAAATTGTTCTGTTGCGTGTTTTAAGGCTTCGTCAGAAAATCCTTTTCCTGTATCTGTAATCAGAAAAGAAAGTTCATTGCTATGTTCCTCTATTTCAAAAATGACCTCTCCACCCTGCGGAGTGTGTTCTACTGCATTGGATAACACATTGATAAGCATCCTTATAAGCAAATCGTGATCTGCCGTAATATATGCAGGATAATGCCCACAATCCCAATGCAGACTAATGTTGTTCACCGCACATAAACCGTCAATTTGATTCTTAAGTTCCAGCAGCAAAGAATCCATATTGACCTTTTTCATACAAAGTTTATAGCTGTCCCACAATTTTGTAGCCTCGATCAAGGTCTGCACATAGTCCTGCATCCGTAAGGAGCTGTTCTCAATGTATTCCGCACACTCCCTCTGTTCTGTTGAAAGAGAAGTGTCAAAAAGCAGTTCTGCATTGCCGCGGATAATAGTAAGCGGTGTTTTCAAATCGTGTGCCAGAGCAGAAAGCTGGTCCTGTCTCATTTTGTCATCATGCCACTGCCTCGTAAGGGACTGCCGCAACGCAAGCCTCATGTGGTCAAGTGCATCCAGCGCCTGATCCACTTCAAACAGCCTGCTTTTTTGAATTTCAAAATCTAAATCCTGCTGCTCAATTTTGTGGACTACAGTCAGCAGTTTATCAATCTTTTTTCCAAGATATTTCCCGAATATAAAAGATATCACAACCAAAGAGAGCAGGATTTCCAGCAGGATAGTGACGATCAAAAGCCAGTCGGCAGACGGAAATATACTTCTTAATGCCACATTTCCAAATTGAGCCGTCATGCGGTATCTCAAAATCAGAATTTCTTCTTCTCTCTCAACAACAGAATAAAGATACGCACCGCCGCTTGTTCTGCCATTTTCCATGCAGGTATTCCAGACAGTTGCACTATACTCCCAGCCAATAGAGCCGCCTTTGTAGCGCCCGTCTTTTGTGAATAAGACATACTCACAAAAATACGGTATATCAGATTCTTCAATCTGCCTGACAGTTTGAAGGGTATCTTTTTCTCTTTCTATTGCGGCACTTATACTTGTCAGCGGATATATGGCCTCTATGCTCACGCAAAAGAGGTAAGCCCCCGCATTAACCGCGATTACAATAAAAACCGTAAATGCAAGGCACAGTGCATACCGCATGAATACCGAACGCAGTTTTTTTACACCCATTTATAGCCAACCCCCCATACGGTCTCTATCGGAGCTAAATTGTAAGCTGTCAGTTTACCGCGGATATTTTTGATATGGGTAGAAATAACAGAATTATCACTTTCCCCATCAAAGCCAAAAACCGCTTCATAAATTTGTTCTCTCGTAAATGTTTGTCCGTGATGAAGTGCCAGATATTCGCAGATTTCATATTCACTTTTTGTCAATGGAAGTTTTTTACCCTGAAACTCCGCTTCTTTTGCGTTAATCTGAAACATTATACTGGAGATAGAAAAGGCGTTTTTCTTTTCCCTCGTATCACGCCGTAAGTGGGCATTTACTCTCGCCCGAAGCTCATCCGTTCCAAATGGCTTTGTAATGTAATCATCAGCGCCAAGCCCTAATCCGCGCACAATATCAGCCTCTTGTATCTTGGCCGTCAAAAAAATAATGGGGCAGTCTGCGCATGAACGAATCTGACTGCAAAGTTCAAATCCGTCCAGTCCCGGCATCATAATGTCCAGCAAAATCAGATCGTATTTGGAAAAGTTCATGTTAATGGCTGTGCGTGCATCCGATATCAGGCTGATAAAATGCTGATCCTTTTCCAGCACACGCCGGATAAGCTGAAGCATTGCAGGCTCGTCGTCTACTACTAAAATATATCCCATTGTTCCGCTCCTTTAAAACATATCATTTTTGTTCTAAACAATGACAGGATAAAATCCTCATTTCAATCAGAAGATGTTCCGCTATATCGTGAAAACCAAAATGCTGTCAGGCCTATTGTACCAAAAGTGACAACGGTATAGAAAATAATCCCTATCCGATTTTCGAATGCCCCTACAGGCTGCAGATTGAACAGGTATGCCAAGGCACTTTCCGCAAATCGCACTCCGAAGCCATAAGGAATCATATACCACAATCCCGTACCCAGGCCTGTCTGCAGAAGCGCTGACAGCAAACTTCCAATCACACCGATACTTATACATAAGTTTCTCCCAAAACGGAACGCTAAGATCAGGTGCAGTCCATACATCATAACATTGCTTCCCAAAAGTACAATCGAAATTATGACAAAAAATCTTACCGGAAGTTTGATTCCTGTCATATAGGAAAACGGAACCCCAAATAGCACAGCACTGAGCGCAGTGGAAAACAGTCCCGCCAAAAGCAGGATGGCGAGTTTTGAAAAGATAGCTTTATTGCGGCTGGGGAGCATGAGTATATTTTGGGAATGCCCTGCCTGTAATTCCTGCTCTGCAACAGTCTGACAGATAACCGAGATTACAAACGGATATGCAATTGCAATAATCTGCGCAAATGCTGCCAGCTTATTCAGTCCGCTGCCAGACGATAAATGGGAATAGAGCAGCATAAGAACTGCCCCAAAAAATGGAAAGAGCAAATGAATCCCCAAGAACCATGAGTGCCTCAGCTTATAAATGTCACTTTTCAGATACCGGTAATATTCACTCATGTGCCCAGCCTCCTCTCGAAAACAATTTTGAACCACCCCAAAAAACAGCTAATGCAAACACCAGACTGACAATCACTGCCGGAAGAACATAGCCGACGGATAAAAGAGAAGAGGCATCTTCAAGGGGAATCCCATTCACGTGCATTTTGAAGAATGGGCATACAACACGGGCAGGGATTGCATAAGGGACAAATAAGAACCATTCCTTCTCAGCACAGACAGCAGATAAAATCATGTTCGCAGCTAAAGATACAAAGACCGCTTTCATATACCCCATGAAACATACTAACTGCATAATAACAGGAATCTGCCACAAATAAGTCAGGAAAAGGAGCATACAGCCAATCAGCCCATCCAGAGGAGAAACCGTAACACTTGCCGCCATGCCGGCAACAGTTGTTGTAATCCACAGAAAAAGGTTCGTCACAAAGAGCTGAATAACCAATGCTGCCGTTTTTCCAAGCCAGATTTTATCGAATCGTATAGGCAGGAAAACGATGTTCTGCATCCCGCTTTTTTTCTCCCGGGCAATCATGCTTGCTGAACATAGCGAAACTACAAGCGGCAGAATTATGAAATACCACCAGTTATATGTTGAAAGCTGGACACGGCTGCCGCTTAACAGATACCCCAGCAATAATGTGACTAACGGAGCCAAAATTATCATCTTTATAGAAAAAGTATGACGTATTTTCAATAATTCAGATTGAATGATACCAAGCATAAATCAGCCCTCCCCTCTGGCGCTTCCGACAACTTCCATAAAAATGCGTTCCAAATCCGCATCTTTATGGACTTCACCTTCATAACCCAGCTTTCCATTTGAGATAATACCGATATGGTCTGCAATCTGCTCAACCTCAGACAAAATATGGCTGGATAATATAGTAGTAATCCCTTTTGCTGAGAAAGAGCGGATCAATTCACGCAGATCCTGAATACCGACAGGGTCTAATCCGTTTGTCGGCTCATCCAAAATTAAAAGTTTAGGCTGAGCCAATAATGCAAGTGCTATTCCAAGTCTTTGTTTCATGCCTAAAGAAAACTGCCCTGCTTTCTTTTTTCCCGTGTTGGTTAATTGTACCGTGGTAAGGACTTTTGAAATCTGCTCATCTGATAATCCCAGCGCCAGAGTGCGTACTTTCAGATTTTCATATGCTGTCAAATTATCATACAGCGGGGGATTTTCAATCAAAGCGCCAATTTCTTTCAAATCATTGCGGCTCCAATCATGTCCGTCAACCTCTATCCTGCCGGACGTTGGTTTAAAGATTCCTGCAATCATTTTCAAAATTGTTGATTTTCCAGCTCCGTTTGGCCCCAACAGACCATAAACCGAATTCCTTTCTATACTTAGAGATATACGGTTTACCGCAATCTGCCCTTTAAAACTTTTGGTTAGTTCCGTTGTTTTCAAAATTATGTCCATATTCTGCATATCCTTTCTATTTGTTGTTACAGAAAGAATAGCAGATAATATTGAAGATTTCATAAAGATACGGATAAATTTATATCAAAATTCTCCACGATTACGCAGGCAGCACAGTACACGCTTTCCTTTAGTGCATATGCGGCGTCCTGTTGTTCTGCGGATTGGAAACTGGTATCGCAGCACTTCATATGGGCTGCGCAAGAAATATCTCTCAAACAGCAGGACGAGCATACCCCATATCCCGCCGATAACCGTAGGCCCGTCCATTTCACGGTAAAGTTCGTTCAGCAGAAATCCCCGCTCCAAATCCAGCATCTTATCCAAGGCATACACATGAAGTTCATATATGTGCGGCTTGTCGGGCGGGGTCATCCCACCATAATAGGAGGAAAGCTCCGTGGATTGCTCTCCGCCTGTACACTCGTCCAACTATTCCTTCCCTGCATAAAGTCATCCGCTGTCTGGCTCTCGTTCTCCCTGACCTCAAACCGGGTAATATTTGCCGCCATATTGGGGCTGGATTACTCCGTTTATGATACCGCTGCTTGTAACATTCATTTTCGATAACCTCCAATCCGATTTTATGATGATATTATAAGCGGCGGTTCCCGGACAGTAAATTACCCACTTTTTCGTGGGTACTAATCCGGGACTACTCCCTTTTCTTCCAAGATATGCCACATGGAGCGGGTATCCCTCATAGGATTTCTTTTCCACAAATCCGTAATCCATCAGTTCCTTTAACTGCTCCAGCAGCATTTTCTGTGTGATGCCCTCTTCCACTGTTTCCTATTACTTCGGCAGAATACCGTTCCCACTAAAGCAAAAACATCCACTGAATTATACCATAAAAATTTTGTACAGCAGAGGTGTGAGGACATTCTATTGAAGTAACAGGAGCAGTGTCGTTACCTGCGTTTATATCTGTGTATTTATTCATCTTTCTGTATTGTTTCCTGTTCATTGCCGCATTTGATCCTCAACCTTTTTCAAACTATATTTTCACATAGGAAAGTCAAAAGCCGACCAAGAAACCGGAATGGCTCAATGGCTTTTTGGTAAAACGATTTCCTCACCGCTTTCTTTTGATAATACATAAATATTACCTGCATCACAGGTAACAGTCATTGCAGGTATATGACTAATCAATTCTTTGTTATTCCCGTCCTTGCCGCAGAAATACATTTATCCCTCTTTCCCGGCAATGAGAGTTCCTCTTAGAAAGCATCATCATTGCCGTTATGGAAACCACCCCAACGATTATGGCAAAAACTTTTCACAGACAAAGGTGCTACACCCCCGTACAAACAAAGAAATAAAATCAATATGCCCGAAAAATCATAGTTCAGATAATAGTTATACATTTCTTCAAAAGCCGTGCAGAACCTGCCTAATTCATCATTCCTGTTATAATCAACCATAAGATCAAGTTCTTGCTCCCTGAGATGTTTTGTTGCGTCAGCAAGAACTTGAATGGGCGGCGACAGTTCTTTCCTGTAAAACCACCATGCGCACAGCATAATACCTGTAATGGAATAGATAAAAACTCTTTTCAATGATTTGGGTTTCGTCATTTTTCTATCTATAGCCCATCCCCCAACGTCTACTTCGTCAATGGCTAATCTGGCTACGTGAATCGCAGATTTTGGTCTTAACTGCACTTATTATTCCCCCGCAAGGCGACACAAACGCAGACCGCCACATATAGTCTAAATACTGCCCTTTATCAAATTACCGCTTCAAAGTTCATTCATAACTTCCTTTCCAAAAAACAGTGATTTTAAATCGGCTGCGGATGTTTTTATATCAGATTGGGCAATCACAGCGGAAACAACAGCCAGGCCGTCAATTCCCATAGGTCTAAAAAGCATTGCATTTTCCCTGCTGATGCCCCCGATCACAACAATCGGTATATCAACTGCTTTGCGGATTTTTCCAAGTTCCTCCATAGATACAAAATCTGCATCCGGTTTTGTCCCTGTCGGAAACATAGCGCCCACGCCCAGATAATCAGCTCCGGCTTTCATCGCATCTATGGCTTCCGCTACGGAAGCAGCAGAAACACCAAGCAGCATATCTTTCCCTATCACCTTCCGGGCAATATCCGCAGGAATATCCTGCTGCCCGATATGTACCCCGGCTGCTCCCACTGCCATAGCAATGTCGATACGGTCATTTATGATAAGTGGTATGCTGTATCTGTCAGTAATCTTTTTCATTTCCACTGCCAGCATATAAAAATCCAATGACGAAATATCTTTTTCCCGAAGCTATACCAAAGTACAGCCACCGATGATTGCCTGCTCAACTGCTTCTCCCAAAGTCTTGGTACTCATACGCATACGGTCTGTTACAATATATAAAGAATAATCAAATTTCATTTTCCACCATCCCTTTCTTCCTGCAGCCCATATTGATAGAGATGCCAGAAGTGATGTGTCGGACCACAGCCTTTCCCTATGTCAAGGGAATGCGCAATCGCCATTGTCACATAATCCTTTGCTTTTTGAACTGCCTCCCGTAAACCCATGCCCCTTGCAAGCTGTGAAGCAACCGCAGAGGAAAATGTACAGCCTGTCCCATGCGTATTTTTCGTATCAATCCGGGCAGTGTCAAAATGACAGATTTCTTTTCCGTCGAACAGGACATCCACCGCGTTTCCTGCTACATGGCCTCCTTTGACAACAACCGCCCTGCATCCCATTGTATAGATTGCTTTTGCAGCTTCTTCCATGTCCGCAAGCGATCTGATCCTGCCTCCCGTTATTTTTTCCGCTTCCGGAATATTCGGTGTCAGTACGTCAGCAAGCGGGATAACCGTCCCGACCAGCGTTTCAATTGCCGCAGGTTCCATGAGCGGACAGCCGTTCTTGGCATACATCACAGGGTCAACCACAATATTTGCCGGATGGTAATATTGCAGTTTTTTGGCAACTTCCTCCATACAGCCCGGTGTAGAAAGCATACCGACTTTCACTGCATCAACCTCTATATCCTCAAAAACAGCATCCATCTGTTTGCCAATCATATCCGCGCTGACATCCTGAATGCCAATCACCCTGCCTGTGTTTTCTGCCACAACTGACACAATGACGCTCATGCCATATACACCATGTGCGGAAAATGTCTTTAAATCTGCCTGTATGCCCGCACCACCGCTACAGTCAGAACCTGCAATACTCAATACTTTTTTCATTGTATGATCCTCTCCTTTGCTTCTTTGGGGAAAACAATAAATAAAGTTCCGCCACTCACTGATATGCTGCTTTCCCTGCCAATGAATTCGTTGCTTGCCCCGATAGGAAATGTATTTATCAATGTTGCATTATTTAGTTCATATTTCAAACCGCGCATATTGTTGACAGATAAATAGGTAATCACTTGTAAATTAGCCACTGTGTAGCCTATACGCCCGCCATTCCTTACAACTATCAGCATATCGGTCATCGGCATAATCCTGAATGAAATCCCAATAGTTTCCAACAGGAAATCAATATAATTCTGGCTTTCCGGCAATGGCGCAATAAGCTCTACGTTATCATCTGTCATTATGAACTGCCTCAGATAGTTCAGTCGAATCTCTGATTCTATATCCGTAACAAAGTTCAGGATAGAATAATAAATCTGGATTTCCCTTAAGGTCTCCGTATAGTATATTGCCTTTCCATACACACGGATATAATTTTTCAGATAGATACTATCCTGTACCATGTATTCCTTAAACTCTTCAATAGGGGGCTTTCCGTCCTTCACGTCCTGCACAAACATAGTGGCGATACACTTGTCCCAGACAGGTATACTCTGTTTCAAAATTCCTTCCATAAATGACATTTCCTTTGCCTCCTTGTGATAAAAAAATAGAGCTTCCAAATAAATTTTTAGAAGCTCTTTCAGACGCAGTACGGCGTAAGAAATTGCTTCCCTACGCCGGTATTAGCCGACAGGTCAAGAGGTCAGGTCTTACCTTTTTCAACTTGTTCAGTTCCCTCGCAAACACATATCAGTCTTATTCAGTTAAAAAACAAAAAGGACATTCCATGTGCAGGGAATATCCTAAAAAATACAATATTGTATCATTCAGCTCCCTACGTTGGTATTAACCAACAGGTTCAAAGGGTCAGGTTCTGCCTTCTCAACTACACTGTAGTCCCCCTGCTTGAATAATAGTATATGTGATATGGGCTTGAAAGTCAATAAAATTTTCCGGCATTTTCTTTCTCCTTTATTTTCATCTGCGCACTTGATACCCCCACGGAAGATGTTGCCATATCCGCTTGAGCTTTCCCCGATAACTTAAGGGTAGCAGGCGTAGCTTGCGAAGGGGGATTGTGTGGAAGTGGTTTATCAGTTTATCGGTTTTCCAATTTTTCGGTTTTCCATCTTTTCCCGTTCTGTTTTTTCTTTTCGTTGACTACACGCTGTTTAGCATGTTCTAATACCTGCAATAGCAAACAAAAAGGTCATATATCACGGATACACAGCAGTTGAAAACCAGAAATAACTATAAGGAGATTTATAGCGAAATCAAATATATGCCGACACAACATGTTGTGGTGGCTCTGAAGGTGGAAAATACCATCTCCTAGTGGCTCTAAGGAGGATATTCCCCAAAATAAATTTTTGTTGGGTTTGAATATGTAAAATTTCCTAACATGATTTTCTCCTCCTTGCTTCTTTATCTTCTCTGAACCAGACATTACTTCAGACCGTTATATGTTTCATCGTCTACCGCTTCCAGCCACTCATTGGAACCGTTCTCACCGGGAACTTCAACTGCCAGATGCGAACCCTAAAGTTGTAAAATATTGACTCAAATCGTTATATTGCTATTTTTTATGGATGCTAGACAGTACTCAAACCTT